>PPYF01371000.1_pt1 | contig 12693 bp, 10 predicted proteins | sample 1559871 | NCBI WGS metagenome assembly PPYF01 (sample SAMN08240021, study PRJNA423297) | Human gut metagenome, whole genome shotgun sequencing project. | reverse complement strand
CTTGCTCGAGTATTTAATAATTTAATCACGAATGCCTTGAAGTATGGTAGTGATGGTAAAAACATTTACTTGCAATTAACAAAAGTAGATGAAAAAGAAATAGAAATAAGAATTTCTAATGATGGAGAACCTATTCCAGAAAAATCATTGCGACAGGTATTTGATCGATTTTATCGAGTAGAAAGTTCACGTTCTAAAGAAACAGGTGGGACAGGACTGGGATTGGCAATAGCTCAAAGTATTATAGAATTGCATCATGGATATATTTATGTAGAATCTAATAAAAATTTGACTAGTTTTATTATGAGATTACCTATTAAACATGATAATGTAGTAAAAAAATCTTAGCTTTAAATGGAAGTTAAGATTTTTTATTTTAATCATAAGTATAAATAAATTTGATATAATAAATTTGAATTTTAAAGTAGGGGGAATAAAGATGGCTGTAAAAATTGAAAATGAAAAATTATTTGTTACGATTAATGAACATGGTGCTGAATTAGCTAGTTTAATTAATAAAAGTAATGGTATGAACTATCTTTGGAGTGGCGATAGTAAATATTGGGGAAGAAAGTCTCCGGTACTATTTCCAATTGAAGGTGCACTAAAAGATGGAAAAATGTTTGTTGATGGGAAAGAATATCGTATGGGACAACATGGATTCGCTAGGGACATGGATTTTGAAGTTAAAAAACTTACTAAGGAATCTGTATGTTTTGAATTAAAATCCAATACAGAGACACTAGAAAAATATCCTTATGAATTTATTTTCCGTTTAGTCTACGAACTAAAAGAAGAAACTTTAGTTGTAAGGTATGAAGTAGAAAATCCTAGTGATAGTGAAATGTTTTTTGGACTAGGAGCTCATCCAGCATTTAGTGTTCCTTTAGGTGAAGCTGCTTATGATGACTATTATCTTGAAATTACACCGGAAAAAACGCGAAAAGTTTTGCCTTTAAAAGGTGGATTAGTTGATAACATTAATACTATTGATGGAGAATCCAGATTAGAAATTAGTCATGACGTATTTGCTAAGGATGCAATTATTTATGACTTGGGTGAAGAACCTACAAAATTTAGTTTGAAAAATACTAAAAATAATTACGGAGTAGAAGTTTTCACTCCAAATTCTAAGTTTGCAGGAATTTGGTCGTCTTATCCAGCTAAAGGACAATTTGTATGTATTGAACCTTGGTGGAGTTTAGCAGATACTGTATATACAGATGGTAATTTTAAAGAGAAATTTGCAACTAATAAATTAAATGGAAAAGAAAGTTTCGATGCGTATTTTGAAATTACAGTATTTTAAAATACTAATCATTCGATTTATAAGAATATAATTATTCATTTTATTATTAATAGCAATGAGCTATAATGTTTATTGGTTAATTTCAATAAATTATTTTATAAGTGAGAGGAAATGAATTTAATGAAAAAATCAATAAAACCAATAGTCTCATTAATCTTACTATATATAGGTTACATGCTTCTATTTGCTGATAGAACTGTAATGAATATCTCTATGGCATACATAGGAAAGGAATTTCAAATTAGTCCAGTCGCATTGGGTGCGACAGCTAGTGCCTTCTTTCTAGGATATACCTTAATGCAAATTCCAGGAGGTATAGTCACTGATATATTAGGTAGTAAAAAAACGGTTATAATATCTTTGATACTATGGTCTTTATTAACTGCTTTTACAGGCTTAGCTACATCATTAATGACATTAGTTGTGATCAGATTTTTATTTGGTTTAGCTGAAGGTCCTTATCCATCAGCAGCTCTAAAGCAAATTTCTGAAGAGTATGATAAGAGTGATCGTTCACAAGCTACATCAGTTACAATTTCATCAAACTATGCTGGTGCAGCTATTGCTCCATTAATTATTGTTCCAATTATTGCTAGTCATGGTTGGAGAGTATCATTTTATTTCTTGGGAATTCTAGGCTTGATATTAGTTGGTCTATATTATTTAATTGAGCGACCAATTAAATCTAAGAAGAAAATAACAACTGCTAAAAAAATTAATTGGCGTGAAATCGATAAGAGAATATGGATCTTTGTAATAATAGGTTTAGTATTGAATGTTATTACAAAAGGTTTAGAGACCTGGATGCCAATATATTTCTTACAAGCTCAACATATTAATTTAAAGAACTTAGCATGGTTGGTTCCATTGCCAGTAATAGCTGGTGGTATTGCAGCATTTATTAGTGGCTTTGTAATGGTTCATATTTTCCGTAAACGTGAACGTTGGATGATCTTTATTTCTTCATTGCTAACACTAATATTTATGTTTGGAATGTATAAATCAACTACACTAGTATGGATTGTCATTTTTGAAATTTTAGTATATTTCACAAAATCTCTAGCATTTACAGGAATTTTTAGTTTTGTCGCTCAGATCTTAGATGAAAAGACTTATGGATCTTCAATTGGAGTTGTAAACTTCGGTGGTCAATTAGGTGGATTTATAGGGCCTTTATTGATCGGATGGTTAGTTCAATTGTCAGGCTCATATAGCGTTGCCTTTGTAGGTTTAGTAGTATGTGCTCTAATCGCAGCAATAACAAGTACATTTATAAAAAATATTAAATAACAAAAAAATCATTGACTATCGGAGACGAGGTCAATGATTTTTTTATAATGCTTATTCCTTGACTTAAAGTTAACTTTAAGGTGTATGATATTTTTATCATTATTGAGAGGTGAAATTTTAAATGAATCAACATCCAGATTATATTTTAAATCAAATTAATAGTCCTAAAGATGTAAAGAATTTAACAATTGATGATTTAAAAAAAGTAGCTACTGAAATTAGACAATTAGTTGTAGAAAAAGATGCCGCTATTGGTGGACATGTTGGCCCTAATTTGGGCATCGTTGAAACAACTATTGCTTTTCATTATGTATTTGACTCTCCTAAGGATAAGGTAGTGTGGGATATTTCACATCAATCATATCCTCATAAAATGTTAACTGGACGTAAAGAGGCATTTTTAGATCCAGATCATTATCGCGATGTTACAGGATATAGTAATCAAGATGAAAGTGAACATGATTACTTTAAAGTTGGTCACACTTCTACATCTATTGCATTGGCTACAGGAATGGCTAAAGCAAGAGACATGAAGAATGAAAATGGAAATATTGTAGCTGTTATTGGTGATGGCTCTATGAGTGGAGGTTTAGCTTTAGAAGGGCTAAATAATGCTGCTAAGCTTAAATCTAACTTAATAATTATCTTCAATGATAATCAAATGTCCATTGATGATGTAAATGGTGGTATGTATAAGATGTTCGCCGAATTACGTGAAACAAATGGACAAAGTTCTAATAACCTCTTTAAGGCTATGGGCTTGGATTATCGTTATGTTGATAATGGAAATGATTTAGAAACAATGATTTCTGTTTTAGAAGAAGTAAAAGATATTGACCATCCTATTGTTGTTCATATCAACACTTTGAAGGGTGAAGGATATCAACCAGCAATAGAAAGAAAACGTGAATTCCATTGGCATGTACCATTTAATGTTGAAGATGGTTCAACTAAAAATGTGGCAACAGGGGAATCATATAATAAATTAATTCTTGATGAGTTAGGTAGACAAATTGATGATGGTAAACCAATTATGGCTATTAATGCTGCAATACCAGGTGCATTTGACTTAGTACCATTTAAGGAAAAATATCCTGATAATTATGATGATGTTGATATTGCTGAACAATATTCTATCACATATGCAACAGGATTAGCTGCTAATGGCGCAAGACCAGTAGTCTTCCATAATAGTACATTCCTTCAAAGAGCATACGATCAATTAGAACATGACATGGCATTAAATGGTTATCCAGTTGTTGTGCTCGTAAAAGGTGGGCACATTACTGAAAACTCCAATACACACCAAGGAATTTTTGATATAGGTATGATTTCTAGCATTCCTAATTTGGAATATTTAGCTCCAACTAATGCAGAAGAATTAATTTCGATGTTGCGTTGGGCATTAACACAAACTGATAAACCGGTTGTTATTCGTGAACCAATTACTGAAGTACGACATGGAGAAGCAGATGATGATTATACAGAGATAAATTATCGTGTAGCAAACCAAGGAGAAAAAGTAGCAATCTTAGGATTAGGTGCGTTCTATAAATTAGGTGAAGATGTTCAAAGAAAGTTGAAAGAAGATTTGAATGTTGATGCTACATTGATTAATCCGATTTCTGCTACAACATTAGATGTTGAAACTTTAAATAATTTAAAGAAGGATCATGAATTAGTTGTAACACTTGAAGATGCAAGCATGGTTGGTGGCTTTGGAGAAAAGGTAGATCACTTCTATGCTAATTCTGAAATGAAAGTTTTAAACTTTGGTGCTCAAAAAGAATTAACTGATATGGTTCCAGTTGAAGAATTGTATGATCGATATCATTTAAACCCTGAACAAATTGTAGATGATATAAAAAGAGTTATAGATTAATTGTGAAAATAGATCTCTATATAGAGGTCTATTTTTATTGCAATTATAATTTCAAAATGATATTATGACAATGTGTCATATGACAACTTGTCATAATAAATCTGAAGGGATTGAAAAAAATGCCAGTAATGGAATTAAAAAATGTTACTAAGACATATAAGATGGCTGGTGGAGGAACCTTTGAAGCCTTGCGAGGAATTAGTGCAAGTTTTGAAGCTGGAGAACTGGTAGCGATCGTTGGTGAATCAGGGTCAGGTAAATCTACCTTAATGAATGCAATTGGTGGATTAGATTCTGATTTTGGCGGAGAAATTATTTATGAAGGAAAGAATTTACGTAATTTTTCAACTCAAGAATTAGTTGACTATCATAAAAAGAGTATAGGATTTATTTTTCAGAACTTTAATTTGATCTCACATTTAAATCTAATAGATAATGTTTCAATGGCGATGACATTATCAAATGTAAGTGAAGATTTCAGAAAAAAACGTGCAAAAGAATTATTACGTAAAGTAGGATTAGAAAAACATATGTATAAAAAACCAGATCAGATTTCTGGTGGACAAAAACAGCGTGTAGCTATTGCGCGTGCATTGGTTAATGATCCTGATGTAATTATTGCTGATGAACCTACAGGAGCTTTGGATGCGGAAACGACAGATACCATTCTCGATATGATTAGGGGAATTGCAGAAGAAGGTAAATTAGTTTTAATGGTAACACATTCTGACAAGGTAGCCTCTCATTGTAGTCGAGTTTTGAGAATAGATAATGGTGAGTTAATCTCAGATGAGCACCAATTAGATTTGGAATACACAGAAAATACTCGTGAAGATATTAAAGTAAAGAATATGAGTATGTGGAAAGCAATTAAGCTAGCATTTCTAAATATGAAAGCCAAGTTAGGAAGAAATTTACTAGTAGCACTTGGGTCTAGTATAGGGATCATGTCAGTAGTATTGATGTTAGCCTTAGGTAAAGGTGTAACAAGCTATGTAAGTAGTACTATGAAGTCATATACTAACCCTAATATTACTGAAGTTCATAAGAAGAGTAGTACTCAACAAACGACAAAAAATCCACAAAATATGAGTCGTGAAGAGATAGCTAAGCAACAGCAAGAGAATATGGCTGCCTTAACGGGGTCAGGAACTAATACAGGTTTTACAAAAAAGGATATAGAAAAGTTAAGTAAGATAAAACATGTAGATAGATATCAAAAAGGTTATAGTTCATTTTCACTAGGAACTAATACAGTTAAATATAATAATAAGCAAGCTAGTTTAATGATGTTGCAGACAATGTCTGATAGTATTTCTAAATCAAGCATTGTGGAAGGAAAAGCTCCTAAGAATAATCATGAAATAATGTTAGATAGAGCTACTGCAGATTTACTAGGAAAGAATATTTTAGATAAAGAGGTTACTTTGACTTTGAAGATAGGTGAAAAGACAATTACACAAAACTTTAAAGTAATAGGTTTATATGAATCACAAAGTCAAAGTTCAAGTACAGTTTTCTTTACTTATGCAGGTTTACAAGACCTATATAAGACAAACCAAGAAAAATTATTGCCAAATGTAGTATATCTACATACAGCTAACAAAGACAACACTAAGATGATTAAGGACAAAGTAAAAGATCTTGGTTATACAGGTTCAATGCAAGAACAAATGACGGAAATGTTTACGAAAATGTTGAATATTATTACTTGGGTATTAACTGCTATCGCTGCTGTTTCATTAGTGGTTTCAGCAATTATGATATTGGTAGTTTTAAATATTTCTGTAGTTGAACGTACAAAAGAAATAGGTGTACTTAAAGCTCTAGGTGCTAGAAGAAAAGATATTAGAAGAATATTTGCTTCTGAGGCATTTTTAATTGGAATTACATCAGGAGCAATTGGCGTAGTTGTAACTTATGTTCTAGGTTTCTTCATTAATAACTTTACGAAAGCGGCTTTCGAAGTAAATGTTGTTTCCATGACTACTAAATATGCAATAGCTGGAATAGTTATTAGTGTTGTTATCAGTATGATTGCCGGAATTTTACCATCCAATAGAGCATCTAAGCTAGATCCAGTAGAAGCTTTACGCAAGGAATAGGGGAGATTTTATGCCAAAAGAAACATTTTTTGGAATTGATAAAGAAAAGCAGAATCGCATAATTCAAGCGGCAATTAAGGTATTCTCGAGTCATAACTATAACGATTCTTCAATTAATGAAGTTATAAAATTAGCCAAAATCCCTCGGGGAAGTTTTTATCAATATTTTGAAGATAAAAGAGATCTATATCTCTATATTACTCAAAAAATTATGCAAAACTTTAGAGATGACTTTTTTAAAGAATTAGATGAACAAAATGGAGATATTTTTGCGACTGTAAAAATAGTCTTTCCAAAACAGATTCATGAAGTACTAGGAGGAGAATATTCTAATTTTTATTACTATCTATTACAAGCAAGTTTTATGAAGGATTTTAGACAAAAGGAAGTTAAATCTAAGGATAATAGTAAGCATGGTTGGAATGTGAAACAAGATTTTGATGTTATATATAAAATGATAGATAAAGAAAAATTAAAAATAAAAAGTCGAAGTGACTTTGATATGTTTATCAGAATTTTAATTACCCCATTTATCATAGTAATAACCGATACATTCTTGCAAATGAAGCATGAATCAGACATTCCTAAAATAGATATTGAAGAAAAAAAGCAAGAATATTTACACAAATTAGAATTTATTGAGTATGGTTTTTCTAAATAATAAATAGAAAAGAGGAACAAAATGGTAAAGTTGATGCGACGAAATTTAGATTGGTGGGCAGTTATTACTGCTACTATCTTTTTAGGATTTCAAGTGGTTTGTGATTTAAGCTTACCTAATTTGACATCTAACTTAATAAATAACGGAGTAGCTAAAGGAAATGTAGGATATATTTGGCAAATAGGTCTTCAAATGCTGGGGCTGACTTTAGTTGGTATTTTTGCAGCAGCAGGAAATGTATATTTTGCTTCTACTCAAGCACAAAAAATGGGTGCCAGATTGAGAGGAAAGATATTTAAAAAAGTTTTATCCTTTGGAAATTATGAAATGGATAAATTTGGTTCTTCATCATTAATTACCAGAACGACGAATGATGTTATGCAAATTCAAAACGTTACAATAATGATGTTAAGAATGATGATTATGGCTCCTTTAATGCTAATTGGTGCAAGTGTAATGGCATATTTTAATGAAAAACGTCTAACTAGCATATTCTTAGTATCTATTCCAATATTACTAATCGCTATTGGATGTGCTATGTATTTTGCAGTGCCATTATTTCAAAAATTACAAAAACAAATCGATAGAATTAATTTAATCTTTCGTGAAGGATTAACTGGTGTAAGAGTAATTAGAGCTTTTAGACAAGATAAGTTTGAACAGGAAAGATTTGATAGAGCTAATAAAGATTATACAGAAACAGGGATTAAAGTTTTCAGCATTGTTTCCTTAATGTTTCCTATTATGACCTTAGTTTTGAATGTAACAAATATGGGAATTATTTGGTTTGGAGCTAAGTTAATAGCTAACCATGAAATGCAAGTAGGTAATTTAGTAGCTTTCATGACTTATGCCTCAATGATTTTATTTAGCTTTATGATGCTATCAATGATTTTTGTATTGGTACCAAGAGCGGAAGCAGCTGCTAAACGTATTAATGCTGTTTTAGAGATAGAAAATTCAATTAATGACGTAGAATCAGAAATAGGTAGTGACAGTGATAAACTACAAGCAAGTCTAGAATTTAAGAATGTATCATTTAGATATCGTGGTGCAGAAGATTTAGCATTGGATAATTTATCTGTAGATGTAAAGGCTGGAGAAACATTGGCTATTATTGGTGGGACAGGATCTGGTAAATCTACATTAATTAATCTTATTCCTCGACTATACGATGTAAATTCAGGAGAAGTATTGGTTGATGGAAATGATGTCCGAAAATATAGCTTACATGATTTGCATGATAAGGTAGCGTTCGTTCAACAAAAAGCAGTACTTTTTAAGGGAACTATTCGTTCAAACTTACTAATTGGAAATCCTGAAGCAACTGAAGAAGACATGTGGAAAGCTCTAGAAATAGCTCAAGCTAAAGATTTCATTTCAGACTTACCAGATGGATTAGATGCTGTTGTTGAACAAGGTGGGGATAATTTTTCTGGTGGTCAAAAGCAGAGATTAGCAATTGCACGTGCAATTATCAAACCTGCTTCAATTTATGTATTTGATGATTCTTTTTCTGCATTAGACTTTAAAACAGATGCTAAATTACGTTTAGCACTACGTCAAGATGAGAGAATTAGCAAAGCAATTATAGTTATTGTAGCTCAAAGAATTTCAACAGTTACTGGTGCAGATCATATTGTTGTTTTAGATGAAGGCAAGGTAGTAGGACAAGGCACACATAAGGAATTATTAGCTGATAATACTACTTACCAAGAAATTGTTGAATCACAGATGAAAGGAGCTGCAATCTAATGCAAGGACATGGCGGTAGAATGAAAGGACCAAAAGCGGAAGGTGCAAAGGATTTTTGGGGAACCGTAAAACGCTTAGTAGGATTTATGGGGCCTTGGAAATGGGCTTTTGTATTAGTATTTATATTTGCGATTGGGTCTGTAATTTTTCAAATTATAACTCCTAAGATCTTAGGTGGAGCGACGACTGAAATCTATATTGGAATAAAAAAAGGCTTAGCAAGTGGACAAAGTATCGGAAAATATCCAATTGATTTTGCAGCCATTAAACGAATTTTAATGACGGTAGCAGTTTTATACCTAGCTTCAGCAGCTTTATCTTTTATACAGCAGCTAATGATGGCTAATATTTCTCAGAAGGTAGTTTATCGACTTAGAAAGGCAATGAAATCTAAGATGCAGTATCTGCCAGTTTCATACTACGATACTCATTCTAATGGAGATATCATGTCTAGAGCTGTTAATGATATGGATAACATAGCGGGAACTTTGCAACAAAATTTGGCCCAACTTGTAACAAGTACAGTAACATTTGTAGGTGTCTTCTTCATGATGCTATCTATTAGTTGGAAACTAACTTTAATTGCTTGTATTACAATTCCACTAGGCTTAATCGTTGTTTCATTGGTAGCTCCCCGTTCACAAAAATATTTTGTTGCACAACAAAAGAGTTTAGGATTGTTAAATAATTATGTAGAAGAAAATTATGCTGGACACACAGTTGTTAAAACTTTTAATAAAGAAAAAAGTACAATTGAAGAATTTGAAGCTGAAAATGAAAGATATTATAAAAGTTCATGGAAGGCTCAATTTATCTCTGGTTTAATAATGCCATTGATGAATATGGTAAAAAATATTGGATATGTTTTTGTTGCAATAGTAGGTGGAATACAAGTCGCTAATGGAACTGTTACATTAGGAAATGTTCAAGCATTTTTGCAATATGTAAACCAATTTACTCAACCAATTACACAAATTGCCAATATAGCCAACACAATTCAGGCAACAGTAGCTTCTGCAGAAAGAATCTTTGAAATTTTAGATGAAGCTGAAATGGACACTAATCTAAAAGATAACAATGATAATAGTCAAAATAAGTATGGTATTACAAGATACTTGGTTATTTACAGGTACAATTTATGACAATATAAAATATGGAAATGAGCAGGCTACGGAAGAAGAAATTATTGCGGCAGCTAAAGCAGCTCATGTTGATACATTTGTTAGACAATTACCAGATGGATACCAAACTATACTAAATGAAGAAGCTTCTAATATATCACAAGGACAAAGACAATTGATAACAATAGCTAGAGCGTTTTTAGCTAATCCAGAAATTTTGATTTTAGATGAAGCAACTAGTTCTGTTGATACGCGTACAGAAATTCTAATTCAACAAGCAATGGAAAAATTGTTAGCTGGAAGAACAAGTTTTGTAGTTGCACATAGACTTTCAACAATTAGAGATGCAGATAATATTATTGTAATGAATCATGGGTCTATTGTAGAAACAGGAAATCATGATACCTTAATGGACAAAGATGGATTTTATGCAGATCTATATAATAGTCAATTTGCGAGATAATAAAAAAGATGGGCGAATCGCTCATCTTTTTTGTTTGCAATCGTAATAAGATTAATTAATCGCGCAAGCTTTTAGCATCAGCGTCGATCTTAGCAAAGCCAGAACCATGTGATGACTTGTTAGGATTCTTAGCACGGGCTTCCATAGCCTTACGAGCCATAGCTTTACGTTCTTCCTTACTCAACTTTTGAGCCATACTTGTCGCCTCTTTTCACGATAGCTAAGTTAGTGTAATATATTATATATCTAACTACACGTTTATTATAGTTTTTATAATAAGTAAATTCAAGAATAATCAGAGGTAAATTATGTTTGAAGTAAAAAATTCTAATAAGTTAGATTCACAAGTTTATCGAGATAGTTTAATTATTAGAGAAGATGTTTTTGTTAAGGAACAAGGTGTTCCTATCGAAATAGAAATTGAAGGTGAAGAAGGTCCAAAGTATTATTGTGGATATGTAGATGGTAATTTTGTGACTTGCGCGAGAGTGAAAATAGAAGATGGTGGAGTTTGGCATATTCAAAGAGTAGCAACCTTAAAAGATAGTCGTGGAAAAGGATATAGTTCAAGTTTACTTCGTAGTATTGAGGAAGATGCGAGAAAAGCAAAGGTGCCATATTTAACATTAGGTGCTCAGGATACAGCGCAGGATTTTTATAAAAAGCTTGGATATGAGGTTGTAGGTGAAGGATTTCTAGATGCAGAAATGCCACATCATCGAATGGATAAGAAGCTAGTTTAAATTTGATTTTTAGTCTAATATAGGTTAATATAAAGTAGATGCGATGAGTCGAGAAGAATCAGACAACATTTTGTTGTTTCGCTGCGGCGACTAGTGATTATTTTCATTAAGGCAGAGTACAGATGTTACCGGATTGTAACGTACTTGCTTGATGTAGATGTGAACTGCATCAACTTATTCATATGAATACTGCCGCATAAGTCAGAGAAAGTAATTCTCTGGCTTTTTTTGTATAATCGAGGGTTTGGGGTGATTATTGTGAGTGAAACAATAGAAAATTGTATTTATTGTCGTTTCGTTTTTGAAGAAAATGGAAAAAGCTATTACTATCTAACAGATGATGAAGAAATAAAGCCTTTAGATTTAGTAGTTGTGCCTGTTGGTATTGATGGGCATGAAAAAATAGCACAGGTGATAAAAGTAGAAAAATATACCATACATACTGTTCCGTATCCTTTAGATAGAATAAAAAAGATTATTCGTAAATGTAAATTAACAGATTTTAGAAAATTAGAAAATAAATTAGCTGAAGATAAGTTAAAGCGTGAATCGGTAGATGATGAAGAGTTATCAATTAATTTATTGAACTTAGGAGTACAAGCTTATCGTCGTGGAGATTATGAAATAGCTAAAGAATATTATGAGGATGCGGCACAACTAGGAAATAGTCAGGCAGCCTGTAATTTAGGTTATATTTATGCTTATGGAAGAACTGGTGTAAAAGATAGTGAAAGAGCATTTTATTATTTTGTCCAAGCATCATTAGATGGAAATAGTAATGGTAGTTATAAAGTAGGCGATGCATATTTTTATGGTGATTTTGTAGAAAAAAATAAATTACTAGCATTTAAATATTATCAAATATCAGAAGAACAATTAGGGCCAGAAGATCTTGATATTCGTTCGGATATTTATTATAGATTGGCACTCTGTTACCACCAAGGCGCAGGGGTTGTTCCTGATGATATGGGTGCCTTAACTTATATTAATTTGGCTCAAACAAGTGCTTATTATGATAGGTTAATTGGAAAGTATAATTATGAAGAGTTAAAAAGAAAAATTGAAAATTTGCGTGAAAAAATTCTATTAAATTTAAATCATGTAGATAATAAAACAAAGATTAGATTATTGAAAGCAGACATAACAAAAGTTGATAATGTTGATGCAATTGTTAATGCTGCTAATACTAGTTTATTAGGTGGTGGAGGTGTTGACGGCGCTATTCATCGCGTAGCCGGGCCATTATTATTAAAAGAATGTCGCCAACTAAATGGCTGTGAAGTTGGACAAGCTAAAATTACATCAGGATATAATTTACCTGTGGAATATGTTATTCATACCGTTGGGCCTATTTGGAAAGGTGG
>PPYF01268738.1_pt1 | contig 12697 bp, 9 predicted proteins | sample 1559871 | NCBI WGS metagenome assembly PPYF01 (sample SAMN08240021, study PRJNA423297) | Human gut metagenome, whole genome shotgun sequencing project. | reverse complement strand
GGGAAGCGCGGATTCGGAAACGGCGGGCACGGCGGCGGGTACGGCCTCCACGGGCAGCACGGAGGCGACCACGGCGGGCGTCTGCATGGGATGGGACGTCAGCGCGTCCTGCGCGGCGGGCCGGACGGGATTTTCAACCGCTTCGGCGGCGGGTTCGACGACCGGATCGGTCTTTTTCCGCCGGGGACGGCGGGTACGTTTCTTTTCGGGAGCGGCGTCGGAAGACACGGCGTCCGCAGGCGCGGACAGGGACTGCTGTTCGGGCGCGGCCGGCTGTTCCACCGGCGTCGCCACGGATTCGGAATCGATCATCAATGTTCCTCAAAGAGCAAAAAAAGGGATGTAACGCCGCCGGGCTGGCGCGGGCGGCAGCAAAAATCGCAGATTCGGGGCGAGGCCCCGAAGAGAACCGGCCTCCGTCCCCAGCGCGGGCGTCCCTTCCGGGGAAACGGAAGGAGCGTTCCGGCCGAATACGACGGCGGACCTCGAAAAATTTTCCGGCGGTGACGGCATCCCGGCCCACGGACGGGCCAGCCGGTCCGGGCGGGATACGACGATCCGGGCGAAGCCGGTCAGTCAAGCATGTGAAGCGTCACCGACAGATCGTCCCCCGCAAGCCGCAGAACGGCATAGCCGCCCGTCGCAAACGCGCCGGGATTGACCAGCACGGTGCGTCCGAGGCGATCCACGGCGCGGGATTCATGGATGTGGCCGCACAGGCACACATCCGGCTGCGCTTCCAGAATGAAGTCGCGGACGGCGGTGGAACCGACATGGATTCCGTCTCCGACGACGTCGCACAGCGTGTCATGCGGAGGCGTGTGCACGGAAAGCACCACATGGCGGAACGTCCGGGCCTCTCTCCACATGTGTTCGAGCCAGTCCGCAAAGCGGGACTCGGGAAATTCGCTCGGCGTGCCGAACGGCGTGAACGTGGAACCGCCGAGCCCCATGATCGCGACGCCCGGCGCAAGCTCGCGTACGCATATATGGGTATTCCATCCCTGCTCGGCAAGCCAGTCCGTGATTTCGGCGCGATCCATGTTGCCGATCTGCGCGTAAATGACGGGATTGTAGCGGGTGAGCTTCTCCAGCACCTTGCGGGCCTGCGCCACGCCTCCGGTCACGGTGAGATCGCCGGTGACGATGACGCCGTCGGCCTCTTCCAGCCCCCTGACGTCGCCGAGCCGGGCGGCCTTGTCGTGCAGGTCCCCGAGGACGATCCAGGTGCGCGCCGTTTCGGCGGGCGTGGGATCGCCGGGACCGCGGGGTTCGCGGATCGGGGAAGGCGAAGGGGGCGGGGTGCTTGGCATGCGGGCAACTTCCTTGTACTGTCGAACCCGCAGGGTATACCGGGTTGGCGTTCCCTGCAAGACATTCCACTGCGCTGATTTTATCACCCTAACCCATCACCGCAGGTTTGACAAAGGTCTCCCATGCCCCTTTCCCCGAACGACCCCGCCTTTTCCGAGAGCAGAACAACGCTGCGCGCCGAGCTTATCCGGCGGCGCAAGGCCCTCGACCCCGCCGACCGGGAACGCCGCTCCGCGATCATCCAGCGACGCGTGCTCGATCTGCCCGAATGGCGCGACGCGGACACGGTGGCGCTCTACGTCGCCGCCCGCAACGAGGTTTCCACCGCCCAGCTCCTCGAACGGGCGTGGGCGGAGGGCAAACGGGTGCTGCTGCCCCGCTGCCTCCCCCCGGACGCGGGCGAAGGAATCATGGATTTCGTCTTCTGCCGGGGCTATGACGAGCTCGAACCCGGCGCGTTCGGCCTTTTGGAACCCGGTTCCGCATGCCCAGCCCTGCCGCGCGCGGGGTGGGAGCGGGACGCCGTCCGCACCGGGCGTTCCTGGCCCGACGCGTCCCGACCGCCACGGCTTCCTGACCTGATAGTGGTCCCCGCCGTGGGCATCAGCCCCGCCGGAGCGCGTCTCGGCTACGGCAAGGGCTTTTACGACCGCCTGCTCTCCCTGCCCGGCTGGAACGGGGCGCGGCGGCTGGCGCTCGTCTACGCCTTCCAGATCGCGGACTTCCCCTCCGGCCCCCTCGACGTCCCCATGCACGGCTACGCCACCGAAAAGGAACTCGTATGGCTCTGAGCTTCATCCCCTTCCGCTTCCCCGGCGTGGAGGGCGTCCGCTGCGCCTTCCAGACCCGCGACTGGGGCGTCTCGGAAGGCCCCTACGGCGGCGGGAACATCGCCTTCACCGTGGGCGACGATCCCCTGCGCGTCTCCGCCAACCGGCTGGACCTTGCGGCCTCCCTCGAAATCCCCGCGTTCGCGGAACTCCATCAGGTGCACGGCGACAGACTGGTCTTCGATCCGCCGTCCGCGCCGCTGGAACGCTTCGTGGAGCCCCCGGCCTTTCCCGAAGGCGACGGCCTCGCCACGGACAAGCCCGGCTTCGGGCTGGTCATCAAGACCGCCGACTGCCAGCCCGTGCTGGTGGCCCATCGCGGAGGCCGCCACATCGCGGCCTTCCACATCGGCTGGCGCGGCAACCGCCTGCGCTTTCTCCAGTCCGGGATCGCGGCCTTCTGCGAGCGTTACGGCCTCGCGGCCCGCGATCTGTTCGCCGTGCGCGGACCGAGCCTCGGCCCGCAGCGCGCCGAATTCGTCAACTACGACGCGGAATGGGGCCCGGACTTCGCGGAATGGTTCAACGCCCGCGACAGGACCATGAACCTCTGGGCGCTGACCCGCGCCCAGCTCGCGGAAGCGGGACTGCCGGACGATCAGCTTTTCGGCCTCGACCTGTGCACGGCCTCCATGCCGGATACCTTCTTCTCCTACCGCCGGGACCGCCTCTGCGGGCGGCAGGCCGGCGTCATCTGGATCGCCTGATCCCATGCCGACGCTCCGGGACATTCGGGACACCGCGTCCCGCTACGCGCAGCTCATCGCCTCGGTGACGGGCGTGGACGTGGAAATCGTGGACGCGGGCCTCACCCGCCTCGCCGGGACGGGGCTCTACGCCGACGCGGTGGGCGAAAACATCCGCGCCGAAGGCGAAATCTACCGCCACGTCATGCGTATCCGGCGCACCTTCGTTCTGGAAAGGCCCCGCGAACATTTCATCTGCACGCGCTGCGCGGGACGGGACGTCTGCCGCGAAACGCTTTCCGTCAGCACGCCGATCATTAACGGCGACGACGTGCTCGGGGTCATCGGGCTGGTCTGCTCCACGGACGGGGACCGCGCCCGCGTGCTCGCGCGGCGGGACGTGTACATCCAGTTCATCGAGCAGTGCGCGGAGTTCATCCTCCACAAGCTCCGCGACCACGCGAGCCTGCTCCGGGCGCAGTCCTTTCTCGACATCATGCTGCGGATTCTGGACATCAACAGCCGGGGCATCGTCATCTTCAACGCCAAGGGCGGCATTTCCTACCTCAACGACGTGGCCCGCCGCGACCTCGGCCTCGGGGAGGGCCTGCCCACGGACGTCACCTTCAAGCGGACCGGGGAAGCCTTTTCGGACATGGAGGAATTCGTCGTCTCCGCGCGGGGGCGCAAGCTCACCCTCATGGGGCAGATGTCGCCGCTCACGCCCTCGGACTACCATTTCGCCACGGTCCTCACCTTCGAATCCCTGCCGCGCATGATGGGCCGCGTCTCCTCCATCGGGGACGCCTCCTCGGGAATCGAGAGCCTCCTCGGGCGTTCCCCCGCCATGCTCCGGCTCAAGGACCAGCTCCGCCAGATCGCGGGGTCCACGTCCACCGTGCTCATCAGCGGCGAGTCCGGCACGGGCAAGGAACTGGTGGCCCGCGCCGTCCACGCCGCCAGCGACCGCCGCGACAAACCCTTCATCGGCATCAACTGCGGGGCGATCCCCGACGCGCTGCTCGAAAGCGAACTGTTCGGCTACGCGGGCGGGGCGTTCACCGGCGCGAACGCCAAAGGCCGCATCGGCAAGTTCGAGCTGGCCCACCGGGGCGTGCTGTTCCTCGACGAGGTCGGCACCATGCCGCTCTATCTTCAGGTGAAGCTCCTCCGCGTGCTTCAGGAGCGGACCTTTACCCGCCTCGGCTCCAACCGGCTCATCGAGGTGGACATCCGCATCATCGCCGCCACGAACGAAGACCTTGCCGAAGCCGTACGGCAGGGCCGGTTCCGCGAGGACCTCTTTTACCGCCTGAACGTGATCCCGCTCCGGGTCCCGCCCCTGCGCGAACGGCACGGGGACGTCGAACTGCTGGCCACGCATTTCCTCGCCCGGTACAGCGCCCGGTTCAACAAGCCGGTCCCCGAGATCGGGCCCGGCCTGCTCGCGGCCCTGTCGGCCTACCCGTGGCCCGGCAACGTGCGCGAATTCGAGAACGTGATGGAATTCATGGTCAACATGGCTCCACCCGGCGGCGTCCTGCGGCCCGATCTGCTGCCCGCCTCGGTGCGGGGCGCGCCGGACGCCGAGGCTCCCGCGCCGCAGGCGGTTCCCGGAGGCGTCGTTCCGCTCCGCGAGCTGGAACGCCGCGCCATCCTCGACGCCGTGCGCCTCTACGGCGACGATACGCCCGGCAAGAAGGCCGCGGCCGCCGCCCTCGGCATCGGCGTCGCCACCCTGTACAGGAAACTGAAGGAATACGGGGACGCGTGACGCCTCCTGCGGATGCGGTTCCGCTCCCGAGCCGTATGAACAGCACGCCCGGCGCAACGCCTCCGGCGGGCGGGACTCCGTCTTTCCTGCGCTACGGCGGCACCATACGAGCAGGCCGTCCTTCCGGCCCCGCCCCACGCCGGGGAATCACGCTCATACGATGCCTCTGAAGGCCCGCCCCACGCGCTTCGCCGCCCTTTGGATCGGCTTCTCGTGCGCGCGATGGAGCATGTAACTTTTATCTTCTAAACCGCCTACACGGCCCGCTTCTCGCCCCCCTCGGGCGATACGGACACCGTCAGTCCGCTGTACGCCCTGCCGTGCCGGTTTCCGGCTCATGGGCGCGGCGGGACGGGCTGACCACGACCTCGATCTCGCCGGTCTTGCGGTTCCGGCTCTTGGGCGCGGCGGGGCGGGACGCGGTTCAGGAACCCGGCAAAGCCCCGTGCCCCGGAGGGGACGGGCGCGGCGGCGCAGACGCGCTTTCGAACCATCCCAAAGCGACAAGGGAGGAACCCCGTGCCCCTGAGCTTTCTGCCTTTTCCCTTTTACGGCGTGCCCCGGGTACGCTGCGCGTTCCAGACGCGGGCGTGGGGCGTTTCCGAAGGCCCGTACGCCCACGGCAACATCGCCTTCAACGTGGGCGACGATCCGCACCGCGTGTCCCGCAACCGGCGGGAATTCGCGGCGACCCTCGGCCTGTCCGCCCTCGCGGAGCTGGATCAGCGTTCCGACGCCGTCGTGTTCGATCCGCCCGCCGCGCCGACGGACGATTTCGACGCCGCTCCCCCGTTCCCGTGCGGCGGGGGCATGGCGACGGACCGCCGGGGCTTCGGCCTCGTGATCAGGACCGCAGACGCCCAGCCCGTGCTGGTGACGGATCGCGCCGGGGAGCACGTCGCGGCCTTCCGCGTCGGCAAGCGGGAAAGCCGCTCCGGATTCCTCGGAAGGGGCATCGCGGCCTTTTGCCGACGGTACGGCCTTGCGCCGCGCGACCTGCTCGCCGTGCGCGGCCCGAGCCTCGGTCCCGCAAGGACGGTTTGCGAACGCTTCGAGGAGGACTGGGGAACGGCCTTCGAGCGCTGGTTCGACGCGCGTTCCCGGACCCTGAACCTCTGGCGTTTGACGCACGACCAACTCGCCGAAGCCGGGCTGCCGGAAGAGGCGCTGTTCGGCCTCGACCTGTGTACGGCGTCGCTTCCCGAAGCCTTTTTCTCCCGCAGCCGCGACGGCGTATGCGGGCGGACCGGGGCCGTCATCTGGATCGGTGGCGCGAAACGCGCGGGCAAAAAACGCCGTCGGCGTTCGGAAGGCGTCTCCCTCGGGGTCGGGACGGCGTACGACGACGCGCCCCCGGTCTGAACGGGGCCTTCGGGGGCCGCTTCCCTCCTTCCAGCCTTGCGATTTTCGGCAAGACACGCTATGCTTCTCCCCTTGTGTGCTCTCCGGGCGAGAGTGGCGGAATTGGTAGACGCACTGGACTTAGAATCCAGCGGATTTCCGTGGGGGTTCAACTCCCCCCTCTCGCACCAGACGGCCTCACGGCGCATGCAGACCCCCGTGTTTTGCATCAGAGCATTTCAGCGTCCCCGTTGGAATGCGTGGCGGCGGACAGATCGCGCCGCCCGCCGCGAAGCGGCATGGATTCCGCCGCAGACCGCGCTCTTCGGCAGAATGAACCTTTGAAAGGTTTCACTTTTCAAAAGCAATCTGCTCTCATAAACAAGTTCGTCAGTCCGCACCCTCATCAAGGTCGGCTCCCAAGGAGAACCCCCATGGAATTTGTCGTTGAAAACGTTTCCCCCACTCGGAAAACAATCGCCCTCACCCTGAGCGCGGATGACGTGAACGCCGCCATCAACGCCGCCGTCGCCGGTTATCAGAAGGACCTCGTCCTTCCCGGTTTCCGCAAGGGCAAGGTGCCCGCCTCCGTGGTGGAAAAGCGCTTCGCCGAAGACGTCTACGCGCACGCCACGCAGGACAAGATCAACGCCCTTCTCCAGCAGGTTCTCAAGGATGCCAACCTGACCCCCGTTTCCAGCATGGAAATGGACAACCACGAAGCCTTCGCCCGCAACGCCGAATTCAAGTGCTCCATCACCTTCGACGTGCTGCCCGACATCGAATTCCCCAACTACGACGGCCTCGAAGTGGATCAGGCCAAGGCCGACGTGTCCGATGACGACGTCAACGAAATCATCGAACGCCTCCGCGGCAGCATGGCCGAACTCGTCGAAGTCACCGAAGACCGCCTGCCTCAGGACGGCGACACCGTCGACGTGGACTACTCCGGCGCCGACGAGGAAGGCAACAAGATCGACGACGTGCAGGGCGAAAACTTCGGTGTGGCCCTCGGTCAGGGTCAGGCTCTTCCCGACTTCGAAGCCCTCGTGAAGACCGCCAAGGTCGGCGAGGAAAAGACCGGCCCGGTCAAGTTCCCCGACGACTACCCCCACAAGCCTCTGGCCGGAAAGACCGTCACCTTCACCATCAAGGTGAACAAAATCCAGTCCAGCCAGAAGCCCGAAGTGACCGATGACTTCGCCAAGAAGGTCGGTCAGGAAAACGTCGAGAAGATGAAGGCCTCCATCGTCGAGCACATCGCCGGCACCAAGGCCCAGACCGCCCGCAGCCAGGCCATGAAGAAGCTCCTCGACGGCCTCGTCGAACAGGTGACCTTCGACATTCCGGAAGCCATGCTGGACGCCCGCGTCGAACGCGTGATGCAGGAACAGGCCATGAAGCTCCAGCGCATGGGCATCGACGACCTCCGCAAGGAACAGGCGCAGGACGAAAAGCGCGAGGAAGCCAAGAAGGAAGCCCTCGAAACCCTGCGTCCGCAGGTCTTCCTGATGGCGCTCGCCCAGAAGGAACACCTCACCGTGTCCGAACAGGAAGTCGAAATGGCCATCTACGGCATGGCCATGCGCGCCCAGCAGGACTACAAGAAGCTCAGCGAAGCCTACCACAAGAGCGGCCTGATCCACGAACTGCGTGACCGCATCCTCGCCGACAAGGCTATGGAGCTCGTCTACAGCAAGGCCAAGGTCACCGAGGTCGAAGCCATCAGCCTGAAGGAAGACGCCGCCGAAGCCGACAAGTAATCCGTCGCTTTTTCCGGCTCTTGAAAAGGAGGGGGGTGTCCGCACTCCCCTCTTTATTGTATGGGGCCCCTGTGCTATTTCCCGTTTTTACGGGTTTGTCCCGAGACAACGGCGCAATCGTGCTTATCTCTGCGGGAAAGCCTCTACCATTTTATTCGGAGTTACCATGCAAGACATTCTCGATATGACCATCCCCTACGTCGTGGAAACGTCGGGCCGCACGGAACGGACCTACGACATCTTTTCCCGCCTCCTGAAAGACCGCATCGTCCTCCTCGGCACCGAGGTCAACGATCAGGTCGCGGCGGTCATCTGCGCCCAGCTCCTCTTCCTCGAATCGCAGGACCCCGAAAAGGAAATCTACCTCTACATCAACAGCCCCGGCGGCTCCGTCACCGCGGGCATGGCGATCTACGACACCATGAACTACATCACCCCGCCCGTCTCCACCGTGTGCATGGGCCGCGCCGCCAGCATGGGCGCCTTCCTGCTCAGCGCCGGACAGAAGGGCATGCGCTACGCCCTGCCCAACAGTCAGGTGATGATTCACCAGCCCCTCGGCGGCTTCCAGGGGCAGGCCTCCGACATCGACATCCACGCCCGCGAAATCCTGCGCATGCGCGAAACCCTCAACGGCCTGCTCGCGAAACACACCGGGCAGCCCGTCGAAAAAATCGCTCAGGACACCGAGCGCGACAACTTCATGACCGCCGAAACGGCGCGGGCCTACGGCCTCGTGGACCGGGTGCTCACCTCCCGCCGCGACCTCGTCGCCCAAAAGTCCGAATAGGAACGCCAATGTCCAATACCACTCCCCCGAACGAACCCCGCTGCTCTTTCTGCGGCAGGAGCGAAATGCAGGTCAACCAGCTCATTTCCGGGCCGGACGGCGTGCACATCTGTGACGAGTGCGTCGCCTCCTGCAATGAAATGATGGCCCAGAGCGCCGTCGAACAGCTCCACGAAGACGACCGCCTGCTCACGCCGCAGGAGATCAAGGCCCGGCTCGACGAGTACGTCATCGGTCAGGACGAGGCCAAGAAAATCCTCGCCGTGGCGGTGCACAACCACTACAAGCGCGTGTTCTACGCCGACGCCATGAAGGGCGACGACGACGTCGAGCTGGAAAAGAGCAACATCCTGCTGGTCGGCCCCTCCGGCAGCGGCAAGACCCTGCTCGCCAAGACGCTGGCCCGCGTCCTGCGCGTGCCGTTCGCCATCGCGGACGCCACCACGCTGACCGAAGCCGGGTATGTGGGCGAAGACGTGGAAAACATCCTCGTCCAACTGCTCCAGAACGCCGACTACGATCTCGAATCCGCCCGCAAGGGGATCATCTACATCGACGAAATCGACAAGATTTCCCGCAAGGCGGACGGCCCGTCCATCACCCGCGACGTGTCCGGCGAAGGCGTGCAGCAGGCCCTGCTCAAGATCATCGAAGGCACGGAGGCCAACATTCCTCCCAAGGGCGGCCGCAAACACCCGCAGCAGGAATTCATCCGCATGGACACCTCGAACATCCTGTTCATCGTGGGCGGCGCGTTCATCGGTCTGGACAAGATCGTGGAACAGCGCACGCGCGGCGGGAGCATGGGCTTCGGGGCCAAGGTGGAAACCAAGAAGGAACGCACCCTCGGCGAACTGCTGGAACAGGTGCATCCCGCCGACCTCGTGCAGTTCGGGCTCATCCCCGAATTCGTGGGCCGCATCCCGGTCCTCACGCACGTGGACGATCTCGGCGAGGAAGACCTCGTCCGCATCCTCACCGAACCGAAGAACGCCCTCACCCGGCAGTACCAGAAGCTGTTCGAGCTGGACAACGTGACCCTGCGCTTCACCTCCGACGCGCTGCGCGCCATCGCCCACAAGGCCATCGAACGCAAGACCGGCGCGCGCGGCCTGCGCAACGTCATGGAAAGCGTCATGCTCGACATCATGTATCAGCTTCCCTCCATGCCCGGCGTGAAGGAGTGCGTAATCAACGACGCGGTCATCGACAAGAAGGCCCCGCCGCTGTACATCTACGACACCGAAGCGCATATCGCTTCGTAAGAAAAGAAGAATGCGGGGGAAGGGAACCCCTTCTTCGGTTCCCCCCCCAACCCTCTCCAAAGGCTTTCGCCCGGAGGGGGAGGAGACGCAACCGCGTTTCCCCTTAACGATACGAAATTTTTTCGTGCGGCCCGTCGCGACATATGAAACCGGACCGAGGCCCGCCATAAAAGTCTTAGGAAGATGAGAGGAGGGGGGCCGGGGGAGGGGAGAAGGAAGCCCTTCTTCAGAAGACTTCCTTCTCCCCTCCCCCGGTTCCACTTCGAGATGAAGGAGCAAGCATGAACGAAACGAACGACGCCATCACCAGCAACGCGACACTGGAGGGATTCGAGCTGCCGCTCATGCCCTTGCGGGAGGTGGTCATGTCGCCGCACTCGATCATGCCGCTTCTCGTGGGCCGCGAAGCCTCCATCAAGGCGATTGAAAGCGCGGTGAGCGACTACGGCAAGCGCATCTGCCTCGTGACGCAGCGCGAACCCGAACTGGAAAAGCCCGGCCCGGACGACCTCTACGCCGTGGGCGTGGTCGGGCGCGTGCTCCAGTACATGCGGCTTCCCGAAGGGCCGATCAAGGTCCTCTTCGAAGGCATGTACCGCATCAGCTGGAAGCCGCTCACTCCCGAAGATCAGGACAACCCGTTCGGCGCCGGGGCCTTCCCCAAGGTCGTGGTCGCGCCGCTGCCCATCATGCGCCACGACGGCCCCGAAACCGAGGCGCTGGTGCGGGCCACGCAGGAAATCCTCGCGGAATACGCCCACGTCAACAAGAAAATCACCCCGGAAATCCTCTCCGCCGTCTCGGCCCTGCGCGATCCCGGCCAGCTTGCGGACACCATCCTGCCCCTGCTCAAAACCGAATACTCCCGGAAGCAGGAAGCGCTGGAACTGCTCGATCCCGCCCAGCGTCTGGAAAAGGTCTATGAGTTCCTGAACACCGAAATGGAACTGGTCTCGATGGAACGGCGCATCAAGAGCCGGGTCAAGGACCAGATGGACAAGAACCAGCGGGAATACTACCTCTCCGAGCAGATCAAGGCCATCAACAAGGAAATGGGCCGCGACGACGACCCGCAGGCCGAAATCGCGGAACTGGAGCAGCAGCTCAAGGCCAAGAACATGCCCGACGAAGCGCGCGAAAAGGGCATGGCCGAACTCAAGAAGCTCCGCATGATGGCCCCGGCCTCCGCCGAATACGCCATCGTCCGCAACTACATCGACTGGATTCTCGAACTCCCGTGGAACGACATGCGCGAAACCGGCATCGACATCCCCGAAGCCCGCGCCATCCTCGACGCCGATCACTTCGGCCTTGAGAAACCCAAACAGCGCATCCTCGAATTCCTCGCCGTCCAGAAGCTCACCAACGCGCTCAAGGGGCCCATCCTGTGCCTCGTCGGCCCTCCCGGCGTGGGCAAGACCTCGCTGGCCCGCTCCGTCGCCACGGCCACGGGCCGGGAATACGTGCGCCTGTCGCTCGGCGGCGTGCGTGACGAAGCCGAAATCCGCGGCCACCGGCGCACCTATGTGGGCGCCATGCCCGGCAAGATCATCATGGCCCTCAAGCGCGCCAAGTCCAGCAACCCGCTATTCTGCCTCGACGAAATCGACAAGATGAGTTCCGACTACCGGGGCGATCCCGCGTCGGCCCTGCTCGAAGTTCTCGACCCCGAGCAGAACAGGACCTTCAACGACCACTATCTCGACATCGATTACGATCTGTCGAAGGTCTTCTTCATCACCACGGCGAACTCGCTGCACAGCATTCCGGCCCCGTTGCAGGACCGCATGGAAATCATTGAGCTTTCCAGCTATCTCGAAGTAGAGAAGAAGCACATCGCCCGGGATTTCCTCCTCCCGCGCCAGATCAGGGAGCACGGCCTCAAGTCCGAAAACATCGATCTGCCCGACGAGACGCTGACCGAGGTCATCCGTTCCTACACCCGCGAAGCGGGGGTGCGCGGCCTTGAACGCGAAATCGGCGCGCTGTGCCGCAAGATCGCGATCCGGCTGGTGGAGGAAAACGACCTCGACCAGTGCGTGCGCATCGAACCCGGCGAGCTGGAAACCTATCTCGGCGTGAAGAAGTACCGTATGGACGAGAACGAGAAGACGCCCAAGGTCGGCGTCGTCAACGGGCTCGCCTATACCGGCGTGGGCGGCGTGCTGCTCAACGTGGAGACGGTGATCATGCCCGGCAAGGGCAGCGTGAGCACCACCGGCAAGATCGGCGAAGTCATGAGCGAATCCGCGAAGGCCGCGCTCTCCTACGTGCGTTCGCGGGCCACGGCCCTCGGCCTCAAGCCGGACTTCCACAGCGAAATCGACATCCACACCCATTTCCCGGAAGGCGCGACGCCCAAGGACGGCCCCTCGGCGGGCATCGCCATCACCACGAGCCTCGTCTCGGCGCTGCTCGGCATCCCGGTGCGGCACGACGTGGCCATGACCGGCGAAGTCACCCTGCGGGGCCGGGTGCTGCCCATCGGCGGCCTGCGCGAGAAACTTCTCGCCGCCAGCCGCGCGGAGATGTCCACGGTCATCATCCCGCGCGACAACGCCAAGGACCTCAAGGAAGTGCCGCAGGAAGTCCTCGATACGCTGCACATCGAGCTGGTGGACCATGTGGACGAAGTGCTGCCCCTCGCCCTCGACGCGCCCGGAGATGCCATCTGGGACGAGAGCGACGCGCCCTCCCTCATCGAGTCCCTCCGCCGCCACCACGAACCCGCGGTGACGACGGCGCAGTAAGGCGAAGATTGGAGAGGGGAGGGAACACCTTTCTGAAGAAAGGTGTTCCCTCCCCTCTCCAAACCTCACCCCTCCTTTTCCCAAGACGTTCGGAGGGGTCGATGGAGAACGGGGGCGGCGGCTTTCCTTTCTGGCCTGCGTCCCCCGGTGCCGCGCCCAAAGAGAGAGAGAGAGAGAGAGAGAG
>PPYF01000442.1_pt1 | contig 12698 bp, 10 predicted proteins | sample 1559871 | NCBI WGS metagenome assembly PPYF01 (sample SAMN08240021, study PRJNA423297) | Human gut metagenome, whole genome shotgun sequencing project. | reverse complement strand
TAACATAGCTTTGATCACTGCGTACATATTTCCGTGTGCAGAGCACATCTTATAGATAATCTCATCACAAGCATACTGGATTTCTCTTGCTTCTTCCATCTTTCCGGCTCTTACATACTCGTCTAATTTCAGATATAATTCCGGCATAACTCCGTATGTACCACCGATTGCTCCTTCAGCTCCGATGACACGTCCACTCATGAACTGCTCATCTGGTCCGTTGAAGATGATGTAGTCAGGGCCTGCTGCCTGTTTGAACATCTGGATATCCTGTACCGGCATAGAAGAGTTCTTAACACCAATTACGTTAGGATTCTTTCTCATCTCTGCGAAAAGTCCCTGTGTAAGAGCTACTCCTGCAAGCTGTGGAATGTTGTAGATTACGAAGTCTGTGTTTGGTGCTGCTGCACTGATGTCATTCCAGTACTGAGCGATTGCATACTCTGGCAGGTGGAAGTAGATCGGTGGGATTGCTGCGATTGCATCAACTCCAAGGCTTTCTGCATGTCTTGCAAGCTCCTGGCTGTCTTTTGTGTTGTTGCATGCAACGTGTGCGATTACTGTAAGCTTTCCTTCTGCTGCTTTCATAACGTTCTCAAGGATGATCTTACGGTCTTCTACGCTCTGGTAGATACATTCTCCTGATGAACCGTTAACGTATACACCTTTTACACCTTTTTCTACGAAGTACTTTGTCAGTGCCTGTACGCCTTCCGGACTTACATTGCCTTCGTTGTCATAACATGCATAGAATGCTGGGATCACGCCTTTGTACTTTTCAAGATTTCTCATTGTTTTTTCTCCTTTTCTTTTTTGATATATTGCTTTATCTTTTTATAATGTTATCAATAAATCCTTTAGGGAATTATCTTTCCATTTCTTCCACAAATGATTTTGTGATCAGCTGTGGTCTTGTGATAATAGAACCGACAACAACGCTGTATGCTCCAAGTTCGATCACGTGTCTTACTTTTTCCGGTGTGTTGATGTTACCTTCTGCAATGACTCTGTGTTTTGCTTTTGCGACAATCTTTCTTAAGATTTCGAAATCATTTGCCTCGATCTTGTCGCCCTTGCTCTGCTCTGTGTAACCAACCATTGTAGTTCCAATGAAGTCAAATCCAAGTTCATCCGCATGCAGTGCTTCTTCCACTGTAGAACAGTCTGCCATGAATAACTGATCCGGATATTTTGCTTTTACTTCTTTAAAGAACTCATCTAATGTCTTTCCGCCAGGTCTCTTTGAAATAGTAGCGTCCATAGCGATGATTTCAGGTTTTACTTCCATCAGTTCTTCGATTTCTTTCATCGTTGGTGTAATGTAGATATCACTGTCATCATAATCTCTTTTTACGATTCCGATGATCGGCAGATCAACCTGTGACTGGATCTCCTTGATATCTTCTTTTGTATTTGCACGAATTCCGCTTGCACCTCCCTGTTTTGCAGCCAGTGCCATTCTTCCCATAATGAATGAAGAATGTAAAGGTTCATTCGATAATGCCTGACAAGAAACGATTAATTTTCCTTTCAGATTTTCTACTTTCTGATTCATTGTTTTGTTCCCTCCTTCGTTCTGCAATCAGTATAATATTGTTCGATTTTATTTTCAAGTGTCTTTGTAGTTGTTGAAAGCTCTTTCATTCTTTTCAATTCCCCTCTCCATTTTTCCTTATTTTTCGTCTTTCATTTTGTGCAACTTGCACAATTCCAGGTAGTTTCTTTCCAGTTTTGAAAGTAGTTTCTGTTCTTTCTATTTCACTTGAAAATTCATTTATAATGTATATACTGGTATTCAGAAACAAAAAACAATTGAATAAGGAGAGGTTATTATTATGGTAATTTATAAAGCAAAAGACTATCAGGATATGAGCCGTAAAGCAGCAAACATTATTTCTGCACAGATCATTATGAAACCAAACTGTGTACTTGGACTTGCAACCGGATCTTCACCGGTCGGTACTTATAAACAGCTGATTGAATGGTATAAGAAAGGTGATCTTGATTTTTCTCAGGTTACAAGCGTGAACCTCGATGAATATAAAGGACTCAGTCCGGAAAATGACCAGAGCTACAGATATTTCATGAACACCAATCTTTTCGATCATGTAAATATCGATAAAACACGTACTTTCGTTCCGAACGGACTGGAAGCAGATTCTGACAAAGCCTGCAGTGAATACAATGAGATCATCCGCAAACAGGGCGGCGTAGACCTTCAGCTTCTCGGTCTTGGACACAACGGACACATCGGATTCAACGAGCCAGGTGCTGCTTTTGAAAAAGAGACACACTGTGTAGATCTGACAGAAAGCACGATTGAAGCCAACAAACGTTTCTTCGAATCTGAAGATGATGTTCCAAGACAGGCCTACACAATGGGTATTAAAAATATCATGCAGGCAAAGAAGATCCTCGTAGTCGTAAGCGGAGAAGATAAAGCTGCAATCTTAAAAGAAGTATTATACGGCCCAATTACTCCGGAAGTTCCTGCTTCTATCCTTCAGCTTCACAATGATGTTACGATTGTGGCTGATGCAGCTGCACTTAGCAAAATCAATATGTAGATCACAGGACTTACCACCGGCAAGTTCTGTTGTATACTTTGGTATAAAAAAGCAGGCGTTCTATTGAAAGAATGCCTGCTTTTTTATATCTGTCTTACTGATTTGATTCCGTACTTTTGATGCGTGCGGCTTTTTTTCTGCCTGTAATAACCAGGATTGCTGATACTATCACAATTGTGCCTGCCAGAAGTTGTGATACCGGAAGTCCAACTTTCGGCAATAAAAGCTGATCTGTTCTGAGGCTTTCGATCCAGAATCTGCCAAGACCGTAGCCTAAGAGATAGATCAGGAAGACCTCTCCATCGAATTTCTTGTGTTTGCGGTATAGCAGCATAATGATCAGCACCATCAGGCACCACATGGATTCATACAGGTATGTCGGGTGAACCTGAATGTACATGACCCCTTTTACGGTCTCTGCATGATTCCACATCTTTGTAGTAATGTCTGAGCTTCTGACTGCATCTACCGGAAGTCTCATTGCAAATAAGCCATTTGTATATTCACCGAATGCTTCTCGGTTAAAAAAATTTCCCCATCTTCCAATCATCTGTCCGGTGATCAGACCAAATCCGCCGGTATCAAATAAAAGAAACGGTGATATTTTTTTTATTTTTGCAAATATGAATACTACAATAATTGCAGTAATTACACCACCGTATATAGCAAGTCCTCCCTCACGGATATTAATGATGCTCTTAATGTCGTCTTTATACATATCCCAGGAGAAGATCACATAATATGCTCTTGCTCCGATAATCGAAAAGATTACTCCGTATATTGCCAGATCATAATAATCCTCTACATTCTGATGTGTGCGCTTTGCTTCCATTACTGCCAGCATGAGTCCCGCCAGGATCCCAATTCCTATGACGATCCCATAATATGCAATATCAAATCCAAATACGGTGATATGATCTCCGACAGATTTTAAATGAATTCCCAGATTCGGAAAATCAATTGTTCTGTGCATTTCTTTTTCCCTTTCCTTTTTCTTTATAGATATGACTTTCCAGATTGGCAGAAAAGCCGGCACATACCATGCCAGCTTTTCTATTTATACATTTTCTTATGTGTTTTCAGCATGTTTAGTATGCTTATACATTGAAACGGAACAGCATGATGTCTCCGTCTTTTACCACATAGTCTTTTCCCTCCAGACGGATCAGACCCTTTTCTTTGGCTGCTGTGTGACTTCCGCATGCGATCAGATCATCATAAGATACAACCTCTGCACGGATGAATCCTCTTTCAAAGTCAGAATGGATCTTTCCGGCTGCCTGAGGTGCCTTTGTTCCTTCTGTGATCGTCCATGCACGGACTTCCGGCTCACCTGCTGTCAGGTAACTGATAAGTCCAAGCAGTTTATAGCTTGCTTTGATCAGTTTTTCCAGACCAGACTCTTTTAATCCAAGATCTTCCAGGAACATCTTCTTCTCATCATCATCCAGTTCTGAAATCTCTGCTTCGATCTCTGCACATACAACGAATACTTCACTCTGCTCTCCCTTGGCATACTCACGAACAGCCTGTACCCCTTCGTTATTAGCCGCATCATCTGCCAGATCGTCTTCAGATACATTTGCTGCATAGATCACTGGTTTGTAAGTCAGAAGATTGTAGCTTTCCAGCCATGCCTGTTCTTCCTCGTCATCTACTTCTTCGAATGTCTTTGCAAGCTTTCCGTCTTCGAGATGTGCTTTAACCTTATTCAGAAGTCCGAGTTCTTTTGCTGCTGATTTATCATTTCTTGCAACTTTGGAAACTTTGGAAATTCTTCTTTCCAGGATTTCAAGATCAGAGAAGATCAGCTCTAAGTTAATTGTCTCGATATCACGAAGTGGATTAATGCTTCCGTCTACGTGTACGATATTGCTGTTCTCAAAGCATCTTACTACATGTACGATTGCATCTACTTCACGGATATTGGCAAGGAACTGGTTTCCAAGTCCTTCTCCTTTTGAAGCACCTTTTACGAGTCCAGCGATATCAACGAATTCAATTGCTGCCGGGATGATTTTTTTTGTGTGATACATCTCTCCCAGTACATTTAATCTTTCATCCGGTACAGTTACAACTCCTACATTCGGGTCGATGGTACAGAACGGGTAGTTAGCTGATTCTGCTCCGGCCTTTGTAAGTGAGTTAAACAGTGTACTCTTTCCTACGTTTGGTAATCCTACGATTCCTAATTTCATTTTTCTATTTCCTCCTGTGAATCTATCTGTTTTCTCTTTTTGGCACTCTATGTCTGATAGTCTTGCCGGTAATCATTCTCATTCCGGCACTCTTATATCACAATAAAAAAGTCTTAACACAGTATTTTGTATTATACCATGCTAGGACTTTTTTGTGAATAATTTTGCTTTAAATTCTATTATGAAAATTTTATCTGTCTTTTGTCTCCATCAGGATTACAATCCCTTTCATGAAGCTGATCGTAACTTCATCTTCCTGAAACTGATTGCTTACACACAGACTGTCATAAGGAATCAGGGTATGATTATCAAGCGGATACTTTGCCCCCTTAATACTAAATCCATATACCTCTTCCCCCAACGGGAACACTGAAAAATACGGCCCATATGTTTCACCTTTCTTCAGGTGTGTCTCCCCGCCTCCGATCAGACGGATCTTATTCTGCGTATCCATAATAACGGCATCAATCCCTGCTTTAAATGGAATTGCAAGGCTCTGTACATTAGCCCAGAGATGATCAATTCGCCCTCCGGTCGCTCCAAGGATCAGGATTTCCTTAGCCCCTAGTGTCATCGCAAGTCTTATTGCAATCTCTGTATCCGATGCATCTTTTACCGGATTAAATTCACGAATAGGAACATTCGTCTCATTGCGGTAATAATCACCGATTTCTTTTTTTACACTGTCGAAATCGCCAACAATATAATTCGGCAGTATCTGATGTCTGCAAAGGAACTCCATACCTCTGTCCACACCGATGACATACTGATTCTCTTCTTTTTCAAGAATCGATAATACAAATTCTTCATTCAGTTCCCCACCACTGATGATGATAATCCTCTTACTCATAACTCTTTAGTATCTCCATAAATTTTGCAGTATTTTCTCCGGCATCCCCTCTGAATACAGCGGAGCCGGCAACAATCACATTCGCTCCTGCATCCAGTACTTCTCTTACATTCTCTACATAGACGCCGCCATCTGCCTGAATATCCGTCTCCAGATTCTTTTCATTTAACATCGCACGAATCGCACGAATCTTGTCCAATGACTCTGGAATGAATTTCTGTCCTCCGAATCCAGGATGAACACACATCACCAGAATCATATCCACTTCTTCAAGATACGGTACAACTTCCTTCACATCCGTCTCCGGATTAATAGAAAGTCCTACTTTCATTCCGCATTCGCGGATCTTATTCAGCGTAGCTTTTACATCCTCACAGGCTTCTACATGTACAGTTACAGAATCAGCTCCTGCTTTCTGAAATGCTTCCACATAACGGATTGGCTCCTGAACCATCAGATGTGCATCCATGAATTGCTCTGTAGCATCATGAATCGATGCCATAACCGGCATACCGAATGAAATGCTTGGTACAAACATTCCATCCATGACATCAAAATGAATATATTCCGCTCCATTATCCTCAGTCTTTTTCATTTCCTGACCCAAAACTTTGAAATCCGCCGCCAGTATTGACGGTGCTAATACATAGTTTATCATCAGTACCTCCTCTTATTCTTCAATTCCTCATACATTTCTATATAATTCTGATAACGGATCTTATGAATCTTTCCTTCTTCCAAAGCTTCTTTTACTGCGCATCCCGGCTCATGCACATGATCACATCCATTAAACCGACACATTCCTTCATATTCCCGGAATTCCGGGAATAAATATTTCAATTCTTCTTTTTCATAATCATTGACGTACAATGAGCTAAATCCGGGTGTATCCATGATATAAGAATCCTCATCGATCGCGAATAGTTCCGAATGTCGTGTCGTATGTTTGCCACGCTCAATCTTTGTGCTGATCGCACCGGTCTCCATCTCGGCGTCCGGCTGCAGAATATTGATGATCGAAGATTTTCCTACCCCTGACGGCCCTGCAATTGCCGTCGTCTTTCCTTTTAGCAATTCACGTATTTTTTCAATTCCCCGTTCTTCTTTTGCACTTACGAATACCATTGGATAGCCACATGTTTCGTAGATTTCTTCCAGTTCTTTTATCTGAGGATCTGTTGCAATATCTTCTTTATTAAAGCATAAAACCACCGGAATTTCTTTGCTTTCCATCATGACCAGAAATCTGTCCAATAGATTAAAATGCGGATTCGGTTTTGTGATTGCAAAAACCACCAATGCCTGATCGATGTTAGCCACTGCCGGACGTATCAATTCATTCTGACGAGGCAAGATTTTTACGATATTGCCTTTCTTCTCGGATTCATCCAGAACCTCTATCTCTACATTATCTCCGACCAGAGGTTTTATCTTTTCTTTACGAAATACCCCTTTTGCTTTACATTCATAAACACCGAATTCTACTACATGAACGTAGTAGAATCCGGCAATTCCTTTTATAATTTTTCCCTGCATATCTTTTTACTGATTACCACCGTTATTTCCATCACCGGAATTCTGGCCGTTATTTCCTGAATTTCCGGAATTGTCACCATTATTTCCAGTGTTATTACTATCTTGTGATTTTGATCCAAGACTGATCACATAACTGATTGTTCCTCCTTTGGAAACTGTTCCTGAAGAAGGAGTCATGGAAATAATACATCCTTTTGCATAACTGTCACTGTATTGTGAATCAGATATATTGGTATAAAGTCCTTTTGACGATGCCCAGCTCTTCAGTGCTGATTCCTGTTGACCGACAAAACTCTGTACTTCTATCTTTTCCTCCGGTTTCGGTCCGTTACTTACGGTAATAGAAATACTCGTTCCTGCAGAAGCCTTTGTTCCAGGTTCTACTGTCTGACTGATGACCATTCCTTTTTCTACACTGTCGCTGTAATCATAAGTTACAGTTCCTACATTAAATCCGTAACTCTTGATTGTACTCTGTGCAGTTGCATCTGCCATACCTCTTACATCCGGCACTGTCTTCTTATTGCTTCCCTGACTTACCAGCATCGTAACCGTCGAACCTTTCTCAGCTTTTGTACCTGCTTCCGGTGTTGTACTGATTACTTTTCCACTGTCAACACTGTCATCATACTGGAAACTTGAAGTTACTTTAAATCCTGCCTCCTCAAGTTCATTCTGTGCCTCTGTCTCACTCATACCACTGACATACGGTATTGCCTTTTTGCTTCCAACTAGTCCTGAACTTACAACTACTTCAATCTTGGTATGTTTTGATACCTTTTCTCCGGCTTCCGGTGTCTGTTTTGAGATCTTTCCTGCCTTATACTTCTTAGACTCTTTTCTTGTCACAACCTGAATTCCGAGTCCTTTTTTATTCAGCAGTGCCTTTGCATTCTCTTCAGACATACCACGGACATCCGGTACTGTGACCTTGCCTGATTTATCTTCCTCGTCCTGAGTTGTAATTCCACCAAATGATTTAAATACGCCTGCCGCCTTACCAACAGTAAATACAAGGATCAGCACGATGATCGCCACAACTACGATTGTAAGTATCTTCATGATCTTATGCATATGCGGATTGACTTCATCTGCCCCTCTGCCACTTTCATAATTCTCATAATCTTCGTCGTTGTCATCATTTCCATACATGGTATCTGTATCATACTCATCTGTATCATACTCTTCTGTATCATACTCTTCATCATCATTTCCATTCCGGATATCATCCAGATCTTTGTCTGTCATGATAACGGTATCTGTCATACCACCGATTGGAGGGATCACTACAAAATCCCCATCCGGATCGACCAGTGAATGCTTCAGATCCTGAATCAGAGCCCCTGTACTTTCATATCTTCTCTCTGAACTTTTCTGCGTACATTTCAGAATGATCTGCTCCAGACTGTACGGAATATCCGGTACGAGTTCTGACGGCGGTGTAATCTCCTGCTGCAGATGCTTCATTGCAACTTCTACCGTTGTCTCCCCGTCAAATGGAACCTGACCGGTTACCATTTCGAATAAAGTTATACCAATTGAATAAATATCACTTCTCTGATCACTGAATCCGCCTCTTGCCTGCTCCGGCGACGTATAATGAACCGATCCCATCGCATTCGTACTTACCGTATTGGACGTTATGGCCTTCGCAATTCCAAAATCCGTAACTTTTACCTTTCCGTCCTTGGAAATAATAATATTCTGTGGTTTGATATCGCGATGGATAATTCCCGATGCATGTGCTGCGCCGATACCGCTGCACATCTGAATCGCAATACTGATCGTCTCTTTATGAGAAAGTCTTCCCTTTCTCTCTATATATTCTTTTAATGTAATTCCTTCTACGAGTTCCATAACCATATAGTTAAGGCCACGGTCCTCCCCTACATCATATACATTTACAATATTCGGATGTATCAGTCCGGCTGCTGCCTGTGCCTCCGAACGAAATTTTCTCACGAAATTTTCATCCTCTTTATACTGTTTCTTTAATACCTTAATCGCTACATATCGGTTCAGCATCTGATCCCGGCCTTTATAGACATCTGCCATTCCGCCGGCACCGATCTTACTAAGTACAGCATATCTCTTGCCTAGTACGATTCCATCTTTTACCATACACTCACCTCATCAGCAAGTGGCTCTGCTACGATAACCCCTATATTATCTCTCCCGCCATTGCTATTTGCTTTTTCTATCAACATCTGAACAGCTTCCACTACGTCTCTGGAACCTTTGACAATATTGAACATGTCTTCATCCTCTACCATATTACTGAGGCCATCTGTACACATCAATATCATATCACCCTTTTTCAGACGATATTCATAAATGTCCGGTTCCACATCTTCTTTTACACCAATTGCCCGTGTAATGATGTTCTTATCCGGATGGTTTCTTGCTTCTTCTGCTTTGATTCCACCAAGTCTTACCATCTCTTCTACCAGCGAGTGATCTTTGGAAAGCTGACGGATCTTATCGTTGATCAGGTAAAGTCTGCTGTCTCCCACATTAGCAAAGTACAATGTATTGCCAACAACAGTTGCCGCTACCAGTGTCGTTCCCATACCTTCCAGTTTTATATCTCTTGAAGCTGCCTCGATTAATTTATGATTTGCAATACTGACTACGCTCCTTAGAATCTCCTCGGGTTTATCCATCGGTGTCTTCTTCAGTTCATCTTTTAATACATTTACCGTATAACTGGACGCGAAATCTCCCGCCTTATGTCCGCCCATTCCGTCGGCGACCGTAAGGAGATTTGGAAATGGTCCAATCGGTCTGTCTGTCACATATACATAGTCCTGATTGACCTCACGTCTTCTTCCTACATCAGTCATTGCATAAATTTTCATCTGTCTCTCCCTCGCTTTTGGCTGCGTGTCTGCGACGCAGCTGTCCACAGGCTCCGTCAATATCAGAGCCTCTTTCCCTTCTTATAGTAACATTAATTCCGTTTTTTTCAAGTTTATTTTTAAATTCCAGGGCATTTTTGCGGTCCGGCTTTTTAAAATCTCTTTCCTTGATCGGGTTCACCGGAATCAGATTAAGATGACAATTTCGCCCTTTTAAAATCGTCGTAAGTTCCCGGATATCGTCCGGCTGGTCATTCACTCCGGCTACCAGACTGTACTCGAAAGTAATCCTTCTTCCTGTCTTGTCAAAATAATAATCGCAGGCATCCAGTACTTCCGACAGATCGTATTTATTCGCTACCGGCATCAGTTTCTTACGTTTTTCCTGACTGGAACCGTGAAGTGAAAGTGCCAGTGTGATCTGAAGTCCTTCCTCCGCAAGCCGTCTCATATTCGGAACGATTCCACAGGTAGACGCCGTAATATTTCTCTGACTGATATTCAGTCCGTGCTCATCACTCAACATATGGATAAACTTTACAAAATTATCATAATTATCGAGCGGTTCTCCGGTTCCCATCACAACAACATTCGAAACACGTTCTCCGGTAATCTTCTGGATGTGATAGATCTGCCTTAACATCTCAGACGGCTCCAGGCTTCTTACCAGTCCACCGATCGTTGAAGCACAGAATCTGCACCCCATACGGCAGCCCGCCTGTGAAGAGATACATACGGAATTGCCGTAATTATATTTCATCAGAACACTTTCTACCATATTACCGTCTTCCAGTTCGAATAAGAACTTCTCCGTCGGATCTTCTTTTGATATCTGATGATCGATCATCTTCACTTTGCGGATCTCATAATTTTTTTTCAGTTTCTCACGTAAGGCTTTTGACAGATTCGTCATTTCATCAAAATCATCTGCCAGCTTTACATGAAGCCATTCATAGATCTGTTTGCTCCGGAATGCCTTCTCTCCGATTACAAGCATCTCTTCTTTTAATTCATCATAATTATAGGAACATATATCTTTCTTACTCATGGTTCACCCTTTTTATTATTGCTATGTAGAATCCATCTCCTGCATCTTTACCCGGAATCATCTGTTTGTCTTTCACCAGTTCAAATTCCGGATATTCTTTCAGGAACCATTCTACATTCCCCTCATTCTCTTCTCTGTGTATGGTACAGGTACTATACAGAAGCTTCCCGTCCGGTTTTACATAATCCTTTACCACCGACAGGATCTTCCTCTGTAATTCCACCAAGTCAGCTTCCGTCTTTTCATTCATCTTATAACGCAGATCCGGTTTCTTTCCAAGTACACCAAGTCCGGAACACGGAAGATCTGCGATTACAATATCCGCACTCTTTTTCTTATCCGGATCATACACGGTTGCATCCTGGCATACTGCCTCAATATTGGTAAGGCCGCTTCTTTCGATGTTGTCCCGGAGCAGATCGACTTTATATTCAGTCAAATCTCTTGCTTCCACATGGCCGGTTCCGTTCAGAAGTTCTGCGATATGTATGGATTTTCCACCCGGTGCGGCACACACATCCAGTACCTGGTCTCCTTCTTTCACTTCTGACCATAATGCTACCTGCATAGAGCTTAAATCCTGCACCTGATAAAGTCCTTCGCAGAAGCTTGGAAGTGCGGACAGGTGATCATATCCTGACAGATATAATGCACACGGAATCTCCGGCACTTGACCAACCGTTACACCTTCTTTTTTCAGGATTCCGACCAGATCTTCTTTTTTGATCTTATGTTCATTAAACCGGACTGTTAATGGCTTTTCTTCCAGGAATGCACTTCCGATTGTCTTTACTGTCTCTTCGTCGTATACGTTCAGCCATTGTTTGACCAGCCATTCCGGCAGCGAATACTTCACGGAAAGGTAAGACACCTTATCCTTCTCATCCGGATAGTTAATCTTGTCAAGATTCCTGCTGATATTGCGAAGCACTCCGTTGACGAATCCTTTCAGATTCACGAATCCCCTTTTGCCTGCAAGCTTCACCGCTTCATTACAGATTGCCGAATCCGGTACGCTGTCCATATATTTCATCTGATACACCGAACTTCTTAAGATCGTTCGTATCAACGGTTTCATCTTATTTACTTTTACCTTTGAAAACAGATTAATGATATAGTCGATCTCAATCATGCGTTCCAGGGTTCCATTTACCACTCTTGTGATAAATGCACGTTCTCGTTTGTCCAGATACTGATATTTATCCAGAACATTCTTTATAACAATATGGCTGTACTCACCGTCTCTCGTGATCTGAAGCAGCATGTCCAGCACTAATTCTCTTTCATTTACAGACGCCTGCATACGTCCCCTCCTCTTCCCATAGATATACAATCAGGGAAGCGGTTTATATCCCCTTCCCTTTCGTTAATTAATCGTTTCTTCGATTTCCAGTCAGAAGCAGTATACGCAGAAGCTGCAGAATTGCAGATGCTGCTCCGGCTACATAAGTAAGCGCTGCCGCTGTCAGCACCTTTCTGGTATCTCTGACTTCATCCTCATACAACATGCCTGTATTACCAAGGATCTTTAATGCTCTGTGCGACGCATCAAATTCCACCGGTAATGTCACAATCTGGAATAACACTGCAAGTGAAAATGCAAGGATTCCAAGATTGATGAACAGTGAAGAGGTCGTACTG
>PPYF01507736.1_pt1 | contig 12700 bp, 9 predicted proteins | sample 1559871 | NCBI WGS metagenome assembly PPYF01 (sample SAMN08240021, study PRJNA423297) | Human gut metagenome, whole genome shotgun sequencing project. | reverse complement strand
CTATCATTTTTCAAACGGTCTGCAAATATAAAGATTTTTAGAGAGACTATAATGCATTGATTCTCTAAAGTTTCAGAACAGAGTAACGTTTTTCTTACAACTATAGTATTCCAAAAAGAACTGAAACAACATAGTACGCGGCCGGATAGCAATAACCTGATTCTTCCATACAACCTTTTAAAATCTACGCTTTCAACCGCATCACAAACCGGCTACCCTTACCCAATTCACTCTCTACTGTCAACGTACCACCATGAGCTTCCACAAAATCCTTGGAAATAGATAATCCCAGACCACTACCTTGTACTTTCGTACCCGGAACACGGAAGTAACGATCGAATATACTTTGATGATAACGCGGATCAATGCCTTTTCCAAAATCCTGCACATACAATTCGATTATATTTCCGTCTTGTCTGGCACCGATAATCACACGACCGTTCTCTTTTGAATAACGTATGGCGTTACTCAATAAGTTTGTCAATACCCATGCTATTTTTTCACTGTCAACAAACAGTTTGCCGATTTTTTCTTCCGGATATTCCACTTCAATTTGAATATTGAATTTGTCAGCTTGCACCTGATTAGCCTTAATTGCATATTCAATCAATTCAATCGGTTTCGTAATCTTTGGCATCAATTGGAGCTTACCGGCTTCTACCTGAGTCATATTCAGCAGTTCCCCCGTAATGCTAAGCAGACGCTCACTATTCTCTTTAATACTTCTGGACAGTTGCTCCTGCTCATCATTCAAGGCTCCTACCCGTTTATCTTCCAATAGGTTAAGACTCATCATGATAGCAGCGATCGGAGTTTTCAGTTCATGTGAAATCGTAGAGATAAAAGTAGTTTTTGCCGAATCAAGCTCTTTAAACTCGGTTATATTCTTCAATAAAATCACATCTCCTAACTTTTTTGATTCATCCTTCTTCGCATCTGTATTGTTAATCGGAATGTAGGAAGCCTTGAAATAACTTTCCTTATTATCTGCATAAATCTTTAAAGGCTCTTTCTGATCACTTGGCGTCACCAACTCACGAATTAGCCGGCGGAGCAAGTCATTCTTCAAAGAAAGTTCCTCTGCCGATTTACGAATCACATTTTCCCGTTTCATATTCAGGATACTTAATGCTTCATCATTGATAAACAAAATCTCACGTTCCGTATTCAGACCGATAATCGGATCGTCAATACTATTAACAATAGCCTCTATAAACTTTTTAGCTGAAAGAATATCCGACAAAGTACTTGCACGATATTCGGTCAAACGTTCCGCCATCCGGTTAAAACTGTCAGCCACTTCACGGAACTCTTCATTGTCACTCATGTCGAGACGTTTCTCATAATTATGATTGGCTATTTCAAGAATACCATCTTTCAATTCCTTCACAGGTTTGCTAATACTACGTGGTAGCCAGTACAACAAACCCAATCCAGTAAATATACAAATACCCCCAGTGATAGAAATCCACAATAAAGCTCGCTCTAACCCAGGCATAGCAGCAGGACTATCAGGTTCCGTTGCTGTCAAAATCTGAAGGTTAACTACAGAAAGTGTTACCAGCAAAATTATCATTCCTGCCAGCATCCCAATGCCTAGCACCAGTTTCGTTTTAATATTCATAACTTTCATACGGATTAATATTATGCAAGTATAATCAAATCTATATTAGCTTGCGACAAATTATTTAAAAATCTTCTATATTTCAATACGGAACAGATGGCTCCCGGTAATCTCAAGTCAGGTGATCCCATACAAACTGTTGAAATCTGCTTGTCTTTACATGCCTTTACAATACTCTCCAAGATATCTCTAGACTGTACCTGTAACACTTCTCCCCCCAATTCCGTTACCAATTTAAAATGGTTCAACAGATAACGCTGCCTAGCCAAATCAATCCTATCCATACTCTCTTTCGGAGTTTGCACATACAAAGCAATGAAAGTCGTATTATATCGCGTTGCCAATCGCGCTGCCTTTCGGATAATTCGTCGCGGTGTTTTCTCATGACTACTGATACATGCCAAAAATTTTTCATGCCTCAACCCGACAGCTACTCCCATCACCACTTCATTCTCCACCTTCTTCTCTACCCTAAGAGCTACTTCCTTCAGAGCCAACTCACGCAATTGTAATATATTCTCTGCACGGAAAAAATTATCGAGCGCAGTCTGAATCTTTTCCGGACGATAAATCTTTCCCGCTTTTAACCGAGTGATTAGTTCTTCTGCTGTCAAGTCAATATTCACCACCTCATCCGCTTCCTGAATCACACTATCGGGGACCCGTTCTTTTACTTCAATACCCGTAATCTCCTGTACTTCTTCATTCACACTTTCAATGTGCTGAATATTAATTGCCGAAATCACATTGATTCCTTCATCCAGCAATGTCATTACATCTTGCCAACGTTTCTCATTCAGACTCCCTTCCACATTGGTGTGTGCTAGTTCATCCACTATCACAATTTCGGGATGAAGACGGATAATGGCATCCAAATCCATTTCTTCCAACTCCTTTCCCTTGTAGAAGATCTTACGTCGCGGAATGACAGGAAGTCCTTGTAGCATCGCTTCCGTCCCGGCGCGTCCATGAGTCTCGATATAGCCGATTTTCACGTCCACACCATTTTCCAGCAGTTCAACCCGTAGTAATCATCACGATCACCACGGGTTTCACAAAAATTCATGAGTTTATTTTATGGCCTTAAAGTTACGCCAAATACTAAATGGGCGTCCTCCAAACGTGGATTCCATATAGCCTGTACAAATATAGGCAATGAAAACTTATCATTAAAATTTATTGCTTTCGTTGCTTTCAAAGCTAGGTTCGTCACTGCAAACCCATTCACATTATACTGCGGAGTCTTATAAGGAACCACTCCACAAGTAGCATTCAGATCAACTCCTTTCACACTGAACGGATAATTCAGTTCTACGTAAGAAGAGTATGCCTGCTTTTCCTCCCCCTCATCAGTCGTTTTTCTGTCAGCACCGGCAAACATGGTATACCATGCGATAGATAACGGGAACTTTTCAATAGGAAGCGTATAAGCTAACCCTGCTTCAAAATGATGTCCGGTGTCTCCACTTTTAAAATGGAAATAATTATTGGTAAGTTCTCCATTAGCCACATCAGCTTGTCCGTCCCACCAAAGAGTGGCTACAGAAAGTGTCGGTCCCGCTTCACCAAACTTATAAGCTGCGGTTAGGTCAATTTCTTTATTACTCTCACTCAAACTGGTTGAGCCCCATGCAGTAAGCGAGAAATTACCTACGCTAAATCCCAAAGTCGGCTGAAAGGAAGCGGCTCCCCCCTGATAAATACCACGCCATACATACGAACTTACCAAATCACCTTGTATAGTAAACTCTTGTGCTTGTGCATTGCTAGTTCCCAACATACATACGGCTGCTACAGCCATTGTTCCTAAAATACTCTTTTTACTAAAAAAACTTTTCATACTTTTTATCTAATTCTATTTTATGTTCCTGTAAAAAAGCAGCGCCCCATCCAACCCTGTTAATTTGAACCGCGGCATAACCCAAACGGTCCGGACAGGAACGCTGCTCAATCTTCATCTACTTATTGCTTTCCTCTAAAGCGATATTCAATTTCAAGACATTCACCTTTTCTGTTCCCAACAACCCCAAAAACGGTTTTTCTATGCTTTTATCAACAATCGCTCTTACTTGTTTTTCTGTTAATCCACGTGCTTGTGCTACTCTCTTCACTTGTACATACGCACATTGAGGAGTGATATTAGGATCCAGTCCCGAACCACTGGCCGTAACCATTTCGGCAGGCACATCCGCACGATTCAAATAAGGATGATGTACAAGGAAAGTATCAATACGCGCTTTCACTTCATCCAGATATTCTTGATTCGTAGGCCCTTTATTACTACCTGCGGAACTCGTCGCATCATACCCGTCACCGGCAGAAGAAGGACGTCCCCAGAAATAAATATCTTTTGTAAACATCTGACCCACATTGGCTGCTCCCACTACTTTCCCATCCAGCGTAGCCACCTCGGCATTTCCTTTATTAGGACCTGCTACCTGTGCGAACACCCACAGGATAAGGATATAGAACACGGAGAAAAAGACACAAAAAGCAAGTGTTATTTTTAAAGACTTCAATAAAGTTTTCATTGCTATTGTTTTTTAATTAAAAGAATAAACCTACTACTAAATCTATCAATTTGATTCCCACGAAAGGAGCAATCACACCACCCACACCATAGATCAGCAGATTACGGCGAAGCAAAGCACTTGCACCTATCGGTTTGTATTGCACACCACGCAAAGCCAGCGGAATCAGAATCGGAATAATAATCGCATTAAAAATGACTGCCGAAAGAATGGCGCTTTCAGGACTATGCAGATGCATGATATTCAGAGCAGCCAGTTCAGGAATAGCAATCATAAACAAGGCAGGAACAATTGCGAAATATTTGGCCACGTCATTGGCAATAGAGAAAGTAGTCAGCGTACCACGTGTCATCAACAATTGTTTACCGATTTCCACAATCTCGATCAATTTCGTCGGATCGTTATCCAAGTCGACCATATTACCGGCTTCCTTTGCTGCCTGTGTACCACTATTCATGGCTACACCCACATTGGCTTGTGCCAGAGCAGGAGCATCGTTCGTTCCGTCTCCCATCATTGCAACCAATTTACCAGCCTGCTGTTCCTTCTTGATATATTCCATCTTATCTTCCGGTTTAGCTTCAGCGATAAAATCATCCACACCGGCTTTTTCAGCAATATATTTTGCAGTTAACGGGTTATCCCCTGTCACCATGACCGTCTTCACTCCCATCTTACGCAGACGTTCGAAACGTTCCTGAATACCCGGTTTGATAATATCCTGCAACTCAATGACACCGGTCACTTTCTTGTTTACACATACTACCAACGGCGTACCACCATTGCTAGAGATAGAAGAGATGATCTCTTCCACTTCTTTCGGAAATTCATTTCCTTCACCTTCCACCATCTTACGGATAGCATCGAAAGCACCTTTACGAATCTGTGTTCCATCTGCCAAGTCTACTCCCGAACATTTAGTTTCAGCCGTAAACTTAATCATACGCGCTCCCGTTGTATTCAGGTTACGCATACGGATGCCCGACTCGCGTCCCAGTTCTACGATAGACTTACCCTCCGGCGTTTCATCGGACAAGGAAGACAACAGACAAGTCTCCACAAAATCGTGCAAATTGACACCCGGAGCCGTATGGAAATGAGTTGCTTTACGGTTACCGATTGTGATAGTACCTGTTTTATCCAGCAACAACGTATCAATATCACCGGCAGTCTCTACTGCTTTACCGGATTTAGTAATCACGTTGGCACGAAGCGCGCGGTCCATACCGGCAATACCGATAGCAGAGAGAAGTCCACCGATAGTTGTCGGAATCAGACACACAAACAAAGAAATAAGCGAAGCAATGGTGATGACCGTATTACTATAGTCGGCAAACGGTTTCAAGGTAACACACACTATGACGAAAACAAGCGTAAAACCTGCCAACAGAATAGTCAACGCAATCTCATTCGGGGTTTTCTGGCGGGAAGCACCTTCTACCAGTGCAATCATCTTGTCGAGAAAACTTTCTCCCGGTTGAGTAGTCACCATTACTTTTATATGATCGGACAATACCTTCGTACCACCCGTTACAGAACTCTTATCGCCACCTGCCTCACGAATAACCGGAGCAGACTCGCCGGTGATAGCACTTTCATCAATAGAAGCCAAGCCTTCAATAATCTCACCATCGGAAGGAATCACGTCTCCGGCCTCACAAACAAATACATCTCCTTTCTTCAACTGTGAAGAACTGACAGTAACGATTTTATTGCCTTCCACTTTCTTAGCCGGTGTCTCTTCACGAGTCTTACGCAAGCTATCGGCCTGTGCTTTACCACGTGCTTCGGCAATAGCTTCAGCAAAATTGGCAAACAACAAGGTTGCAAACAGAATGATAAACACGGCAATATTGTAAGCAAACGAACCTTGTGAAGAGTTTACAATGGAGTAGAGCGTTACGAGCAGCATGACCACTGTAGCCACTTCTACTGTAAACATAATCGGGTTCTTTATCATCATCCGCGGGTTCAGTTTCACGAATGACTGTTTCAAACTTTCTATAACTTGCTCCTTTGGAAACAAAGAAGCTGATTTATTATCTTTCATATCTTCTCTAATTCAGTATTACAAACTTAAATGTTCAGCAATTGTGCTCAATGCATGTACCGGGAAGAATGACAGCGCAGCAATAATGAAGATAACCACAAATGTCATGACTCCGAAAGTCAAAGTATCGGTCTTCAATGTGCCGGCACTTTCCGGAATGAATTTTTTCTGTGCCAGTAACCCGGCAATGGCAACCTGTCCGACGATAGGAATAAAACGGTTCAAAATCAGAACGATACCACACGTGTAATTCCAGAAATAAGTATTATCTCCCAAACCTTCAAAACCGGAACCGTTATTGGCAGCACAAGAAGTGTACTCGTAAAGTTGCTCACTTAAACCGTGGAATCCCAAATTGTTCAACCATCCACCTTCACTTTCCACAAAATCAGGGTGGTGCACATAAATATAACTTGAGAGTGCTGTAAATACCAAAATTACAAACGGATGAAGCAGAGCTACAATCGTAGCGATTTTCATTTCGCGGGCTTCCACTTTCTTGCCGAGAAATTCCGGCGTACGTCCTACCATCAAACCGCTGATAAACACTGTAATGATAATAAATGTATAGTAATTCATCCATCCTACACCTACACCGCCAAACCAGGTGTTAATCTGCATATTCAGCATCTCCATCATTCCGGACAGCGGCATAGTAGAATCATGCATACCATTCACAGAGCCATTAGAGGTTACAGTAGTTACAATACTCCATAATGCCGTTGCTCCGGCCCCCAAACGAACTTCTTTACCTTCCATCGCACCATTATCCTGCGCAATTCCCAATTCATCAATGCGTGGATTACCGCCCATTTCCTGACTGACATTAATACATACACCTACCAGAAAAGCGAAAAGCATTACTCCGAATATACTGTAAGCCAACTTCTTTCTGCGGGTATAGAATCCTAGCGCAAATACCATTGCCATCGGGATAATCAGGATAGACCAACATTCTGCCATATTAGTAAGATAAGTCGGGTTTTCCAACGGATGAGAAGAGTTTACACCAAAGTAACCACCACCATTCGTTCCTAATTGCTTGATAGGAACAATTGCAGCCGTAGGACCTTGAGAAACCATTTGTTCCTGGCCTTCCATCGTAGTCACTTTCATCTTACCATCAAATCCCATCGGGGTTCCCTGAAGAATCAGGATAAAACCTACAATCAGAGAAAGAGGCAATAAAATACGTGTACAGCTTATTACCAGAAATTGCCAGAAGTTACCAATCGTTTTGGTTGTTTTTGCAGCAATACTCTTCATAATACCTGCCATAGCAGCCATACCTGTTGCTGCGGTAATAAACTGGAATAGCATGATGACGAACAGTTGAGTAAAATAAGTCAGTCCGCTTTCACCGCTATAGTGCTGCAAGTTACAGTTCACCATAAAACTAATACAGGTATTAAATGCCTGATCCGGAGTCTGCGGTCCGTTGCCGTCCGGATTTAAGGGCAACCATCCTTGTGAAACCAAGAGTACCATTCCCCAGAAAAACCAGAAAGCATTCAAAATCAACAATGCTTTCAGGAATTGTTTCCAGTTCATTTCTTCATTGGGGTCGATTCCACAAACTTTATAAATGACTCTTTCGATAGGAGCCATAAAATCAGACCAGGTCTTTTCTCCTCTGTAGACCTTAGCAATGTATTTTCCCAGTGGATAAGCCAGAATCACCATCAAGGCTATCTGAACAACCACGCCTAAAATTTCTGTATTCATATACTTTTTACCTTAAACTGTGTGTGTTACTTTAAAACTTTTCGGGTTTGACGAGCACGTACATCAAATAACCGAAGATCGCAATACCTAATACGAATAATGCTGTGTACATAATCAATTCTCCTTTTTCTTTAAATATTTTCAAACCAGTCTACACATTTCCAAAATAGCCAGAAACAAGCGAAACCGCTTAACAGGCAGAAAATAAATGATAGTGTTATTCCCATGTTTTTACCTTTTAAATGATTACTATTATTTTTTTTACTCGCCACCCTTCATGCCAAATGCGTGCCACAAAAAACACACAGCAGATAACAGACTAATATTCAACAAAATACACATCACAAGAAACTTTCTATCCATCCAACATACCCTTCCATTTTGAAAAAAGGATTCTATTTTGAAAAGCTTTGTACTTTTCCAGAATTTCAGAAGAGAAAAAATAAGCAAATTATCACTTTGAAAGGGGGATTTTCATTTTGAAAAGGCAAGAGAAGGAAACATAATACTTATAATACACTGATAATAAGAGATTAACAACTAATATAGGTCTATTGGTATATGCTTTGCAAAGAGATAGATATGAAACTTTATATTATTGCAAACAGATTACCTGTCAAAGTAGCCGGCACAAACGGTAAATTCGCATTTTCGCGTAGCGAAGGCGGACTGGCAACAGGTTTGGATTCTCTTCAGACTTCTTATGAGAAGCACTGGATAGGTTGGCCCGGAATATGTGCCAATGAAGAAAAGGACCAACAGGAGATTAACGAGAAACTACAGGAAATGAATTTTCATCCGGTCTTCTTGTCGGAAAAGCAAATTGAAAATTACTACGAAGGATACAGTAACAGTACTATCTGGCCTTTATGCCATTACTTTTATGCTTATACCTTATATAAGAACTGTTTTTGGCAATCCTACCAGCAAGTCAACCGTCTTTTCTGTGAGGAGATTTGCCGACTGGTACGTCCCGGCGACAAAGTATGGATACAGGATTATCAGTTGATGCTACTTCCGGGAATGTTGAGGAAAATATATCCGGAACTCTGTATCGGATATTTCCATCATATCCCGTTCCCTTCCTACGAACTTTTTCGTATTCTGCCGGAGCGCGCCGAGATACTGAAAGGCTTATTAGGAGCCGACTTCATTGCTTTCCACACCCACGACTATATGCGTCATTTCATCAGTGCTGTAGAACGTGTATTACATCTCGATTTTAAATTGGATGAAGTACAGATCAACAACCGGGTGACCAGAGTAGAGGCATTACCAATGGGAATCAACTATGAATCTTATCATAAGGCCTCGGAAAATAAAGAAGTGCACCAAGCTATTGAACGTACCCGGAAACTTTTCGGCGAGCATAAACTGATCCTGTCAGTAGACAGACTGGATTACAGCAAAGGCATATTGCACCGTCTTCGTGGCTTTGCCACCTTCCTCGAACATCATGCTGAATATCACGGTAAAGTTACATTGGCAATGGTCATTGTCCCTTCACGCGACCATGTAGGCAGTTATGCGGAACTAAAAACAAAAATTGACGAAGAAATCGGCTCTATCAACGGACGTTACTCCACAATGAACTGGACTCCCGTCTGTTATTTCTATCATGGCTTTTCACTGGAAGAACTGACTGCCATGTACTATGTGGCCGACATAGCCCTCGTCACTCCACTTCGGGACGGAATGAATCTGGTAGCCAAAGAATACGTAGCTACCAAATGCGACAATCCCGGTGTACTTATCCTTAGCGAAATGGCAGGTGCCGCCGTAGAATTGACGGACGCTATCCAAATCAACCCGAACGATACAGAACAAATAGAAAATGCTATTTGCCAGGCACTTGAAATGCCCGAAGAGGAACAAAAACAACGCCTGCAACGTATGCAAAGCATTCTGTCCGTACAGACAGTCAACAAATGGGCAGCCGACTTTGTCAATGAACTGAACGCGACATGTATGAAAAATGATATGTTACGGAAAAAACGCATCGTAGCTGCCACCATCGCACAAATCAAGCTCAAGTATAACCAAGCCAAACAACGCCTGATTCTGCTGGACTATGATGGTACACTGACGGCTCTCAAACCACGTCCCGAGGATGCACAACCTACACCGGAACTCATTTCTATTCTACAACAACTGGCTAGCGATCCCGCCAATCATATTGTTATCAATAGCGGGCGGGATCACTTTACATTAGAAAAATGGCTTGGCTCCCTTCCTGTGTCTATGGCTGCCGAACATGGGGCTTTCTACAAAGAGAACGGGGTTTGGCATAAAAACATAAAGAAGATAGAATGGGGAGCAGGTATTCTCTCTATTCTTCAAATGTTTGTAGACCGTACTCCCCGTTCCCATCTGGAAGTGAAGGAAACTGCCCTGGCATGGCATTATCGTGAAAGTGACGCATGGCTCGGCACATTAAGAGCCCAACAACTCGTCAACACACTGATTTCGCTCTGTACCCGGCAGAAACTACAAATTCTACAAGGAAATAAAGTGATCGAAATCAAATCACCGGATTGCAATAAAGGTTCCGAGGTGGGTCGTCTGCTAGCCAACAGACGTTATGATTTTGTTATAGCGATGGGAGACGACACTACAGATGAAGATATGTTTCAGGCATTACCGAAGAGCGCTATCGCCATTAAAATAGGTAGCGTATCCGAAGCCGCCAACTATCACCTGTCTGCCCAATCTGACGTACTTCCTTTCTTACGGTCTTTACTAGGCAAACAAAAAACTGCCACAAAAAAAGGAAGTATTAAGAATCGCCTGACTTTCGCTTTCGACTTTCTCAAAGATCTATTAAAAACTCAATAAAAAGCAATCAATATGAATAATTTAAATTATGGAGTGATAGGTAACTGCCGAACGGCAGCTCTCATTTCGCAGAACGGAAATATCGAATGGCTCTGTTTTCCCGATTTCGATTCTCCTTCTATTTTTGCCAGTATGCTCGACCGGGAGAAAGGAGGAGCTTTCGGATTCGAAGTTTCCGGAGACTATCGCATCACACAAAATTATGTCCCCCACACCAATATTCTTTCTACCCAATTCTCCTCCGATGAAGGAGAATTCGTAGTGCTCGACTATATGCCCTGCTATCGTTCACAAGACGAAACAGGGCATTATTTACCTGCCGAATTATACCGCTACATACATTGGATAAAAGGGAAACCGCGTTTCAAGATCAACTATCATCCGGCCCCGAACTATGCGCAGGGACAAGTGATCCTTAATATCACTCCACAGTATATCGAATCCTACTGCTCCTTTGACAACAAGGACAGACAATATTTATATGCTTCCCTGTCTCTTCAGGACATCAAAGAGAAAAAAGAAATCATTCTTGAGAAAGACGAATTTCTCCTGCTCTCCTATAACGAGAAAGTGATCCCAATCGACATAGAAAGGGAGAAAATAGAATATTGCCGTACGCTGGTATATTGGCTGAACTGGACAGACAGAAGCAAGAAATACACTCTATATAATGACGTAATCGAACGGAGTTTATTGGTTCTGAAACTAATGTCCTACCACAACGGAGCTGTGCTGGCAGCACTAACGACAAGCCTTCCAGAAGCTGTAGGAGAAGTGCGCAACTGGGATTATCGTTTCTGCTGGCTTCGGGATGCTTCCATGTCCATCGAAACCATGTTTCAAATCGGACATACCGGTGCAGCCAAACGCTTTATGAAATTTATCCAATCCACATTCGTTTCCAAACATGATTATCAAATTATGTATGGCATCCGGGGCGAGCACCAACTAACCGAAGTGATACTCGACCATCTATCCGGTTATAAGAACTCCAAACCTGTACGAATAGGAAATGATGCATACCATCAGAAACAAAACGACTCTTTTGGTTACCTGATGGACCTGATTTACCAATATTATCGCCTCATGCCCGGCACACTGGATGAAATTGAAGACATGTGGGAAATGGTAAAGACCATTTTAGCAAAAGTAGTAGAAAACTGGAGAAAGCCCGATAAGGGAATCTGGGAGATCCGGGGAGAAGGACAACACTTTGTTTCTTCCAAAGTGATGTGTTGGGTAGCTTTAGATCGCGGAGCTAAAATCGCTCAAATGCTTAACAAATATAATTATAGCGAACGTTGGCAACTGGAAGCCGAAAAAATAAAGAAAGATGTGATGAAATATGGCTGGAATAAGGAACTTCAAAGCTTCACACAGACATATAATAATCAAGCAATGGATTCCTCATTACTATTGATGGAACCCTATGGATTTATAGAAGCAGATGATATACGCTATCATAAAACAGTGGAAGCAGTCAAGAAAGCCCTTTTCCATAAAGGACTTATGTATCGCTATAACAGCAAAGACGATTTTGGGTTGCCTACTTCTGCTTTTACGATTTGTACATTCTGGCTTATACGGGCATTGTTTGTAACCGGCCATAAAGAAGAAGCACGCTGCCTGTTTGACGAAGTTCTGAAATATTCCAATCACCTCGGATTGTTTAGTGAAGATATTGATTTCGAAACCAAAGAACAGTTGGGCAACTTCCCGCAGGCATATTCACATCTAGCATTAGTAAATACAGCTATTTTATTTGCAGAAGAAGAGAAGAGGTTATCTTTTATCCGGCCTTAGAGAAGGCCCTAATTCAGAAGTGATAAAAAAACAGAAAGCCCCTTGATTCATTTTGAATCAAGGGGCTTCTTAAAAAACGGCGGCTACCTACTCTCCCACTGTTACGCAGTACCATCGGCGTGACGAGGCTTA
>PPYF01494638.1_pt1 | contig 12702 bp, 17 predicted proteins | sample 1559871 | NCBI WGS metagenome assembly PPYF01 (sample SAMN08240021, study PRJNA423297) | Human gut metagenome, whole genome shotgun sequencing project. | reverse complement strand
ATCTACGCAAATTGTGGTTCGAAATCCGTGATGATATTCGGCTCACAAGCCACTGACTTTAGTCAGTGGTGGTTGACGTGCATCAACAAGCCATCCAAGGCACCACGCAGGTTGGCCTGGTTGCCGAAGCGGGCGGCCAGCAAGTCAGGCTTGGTAACGTCGGCCAGCAGGCGCGGGTCCTGGCGTTGGAGCGCCTCAAACTGGTAGTCAATTTCGGCCAGGAGTCTGGGTTGACTGCTAATGCCGCCCCCTAGCAGCACCCGGTCCAAATCAAGGACGGCTTGAAGGTTGATTAACAGCAGGGCCACCCGCCGGCAAAAGGCCGAAAAGATTGGCCAGGCCCGGTCGTCACCCTCATCAATTTTTTCAAAGACCGCCCAGCCGTCGTGGGCATCCTTGATCTTGCAGGCGACCGCCACGTCTTCGATCATCTTGACGGCTGAAGTCGTGGCGCCAACCGTGGTCGCGGGCGTCGGTTCATCAAAATTGGTGACCATTGCGCTCACCTGGCCGGTTTGAAAGTGGCGGCCGCTCATCAAGTGGCCGTTCAGCACCAGTTCCCCACCAACTGAGGTGCCCAGGGTGATCAGGGCGCCGTTTTCGACCCCCTTCAGCCGCCCCTGCCACAGTTCCGCCAGGGTCGCACAGTTGGCGTCGTTACCAATGAAAACCGGGCAACCACTTGCCAGGCGGATGTAACTGGCCAGGTCAAAGGTCCCCATGAAGCTGAGTGCCCCAGTGAAGGTCACGGTCCCTTCCATCGGGTCAACAATCCCGGGTACGCTGACCCCGATGCCGACCACCGAGTCCTCAAGCTTACCCACCAACTGGTCCAGTAGCTTCAAAAAGTCCTCCTTATTGGTCGGGGTGGCGACGCTGCGGTGTTCTTGCATCTTACCGCCGCGGTCAAAGTGGGCGTACTTGGTCGCCGTTCCTCCAATATCAATGCTAAAATAACGGTGCTCCATGACAGACCTTTCCCTTCGCTTTTCTTTTTATTATAGCTTGTTTACGCTTCCAATTGAAAGAAGGTTGTTAAATGAACGACGATTTTCTGCGTGGCTACTACCAGGGCGCCGTCGAAACCGCCCCGGCGAGCCTGTCCGCATACGATACGGCGACCCTGGCGATGACGATGGTGGTCCAACACCTCCGTCACACCAACTTACCCGAAGAACGGATCACCGACCTGGTCAATCACCTGCTCTTCACTACCGCCGGCGACCCCACCACGGCGGCGCGGTTACTGGAATTAACCAAGGCGGAACTGGAATCCCTCGCCGCCCGCTTAATGGCCAAGGGGCTCGGCAAATAAAAAGAGCCCGCGGGAATCGTTTTCCCTCAGGCTCTGCCATTTTCTTGAACTGTACAACATTCGGCGTCGATCATCCCGGGTACGCAATCGCACGGGACCGCATCCGGCGCCGTTTTAATTTTTTCAGCTAGGATGGCTTGCAGCTCCTGCAGGTCTGCCACCGACATCGTTGACCGTTCGACTAAGTGCCTAATCGTCTTGCCCGCCCGCATCTGGCACATGGCGTCGAAGAGCTGGTCGACGGCCTGGTCCATCGTGTTTTGCTCCGGAATCAGGGGCGTGTAAATAAAGGCCCGCCCCTCCTGGGTGGTTTTCAGCGCCCCTTTTTTAACCAACCGCCGCAGCAATGTCTTGATCGTGGCCGGCTTCCAGTCGACCCGCTGCTTTAAAGCGTCGATCACCTGGGCGCTGGTTACCTGGCCCAGGGTCCAAGCGACCCGCATGACCCGCCATTCCGCCGGGCTGATGTCCATTTGTTCGTTCACGTCGGGTTCCCCCTTTCCACTCCAGTTTACAAGTGTACCCGTCAGCTAGCAACCGTTTCGGCCGTTAATCAAATTGGTCTAGTTGTGAACTTGAGTTAGTTGACCGGCCGGCACCCCACTTTGGTTCGTTCCAATTTTACAAAAGAAGGGCGTTGCTTTTTCAATTAAGCAAGCTCACCAAGCCTTTAAAATGGGCGTTTCTTAATGGAAATCGGGTGTGGATTTGCTCAGCGGCTTCTCACGAGAAACTTAGCACAATCTTATCGCCGCTCCCGATAATCTTTGTTATCATAATCGTGGAAACAAGAAATGGTTTAAATAAAAAGGAGTGGTCATCATGATGTCTACAATGAGTAATGTAATCGCAATCGTCACCTTTGTCGCTTTAATCATTGCAACCTTAACCCACTCATTTAAGCTGCGTCACTAAGATCGGAAGTGGGATACAACGGACCGGATGTAAGACTATGCGAACGGTTGTATGAACCGCACCGTTCCTCGCCCTACTTAGGAATTTTATAGCCTTGTTAATCGTTGATATATCAGCATTTGATAAGACCTTGACCCCAATTTGACCCCAATTCACTCATTTAGCTAGATCAATTCTTGGAGCTTTTTCACAATCAGATCATCATTCTGGGCCTTGTACTCATCAATCAGATAACTGTAAGCCTTAAGGGTGATGGTGATATCTGAGTGGCCCAATCGTTTAGAGATAGCGTAGACGTCAACGCCCTTTCCTAGCAGATAGGCGACGTGTACGTGGCGCAGGGAGTGGAAGTGAAACCCTTGTTTAACGATCGCCTGTTGGTGCATAATAAGGCGTAGCGCTTTATTGAGGGCGTGGCCCGTCGGTACCTGGTCATATTCCGGCGAATAGAAAACCATTGTAGAGTTATTAGCCTTTAGGCTTGCTAACATTTTGAGCAGTTCACGGTTGACTGGAATCACCCGCCGACTACTCAAGGTTTTAGTGGCCTTAAAGGCTTTTTCTATTTCATCCCACGATTTATTAATGTTGATCGTGGAGTGGAGGAAGTCTAGATCGTTCCAAGTCAGTGCCTGGATTTCACTTTTCCGCATCCCCGTTAAGAGCGCCGTTAAGATCATGTATTTAACCGGATGGTCGGGGTCTAGATCAGCCTTGACCGCATCCATCAAGACCGCCGTTTCCTTTTGATTGAGATACTCAACCTTTCGCTCCCGGTCTTTATTGGCGATTACTTGAATGTTGCTAGTGAAGTCCTTACGGATGATTTCATCATCAAGGGCGAATGACACCATCTTTTTAACGGCGCCGTTTAGCTTGTTGACACTATCCCTTGCATGGTCAGCACCATACCAGTTGATAAACGCCTGGTAGTCGGACTTGCGAACGTCCTTGAGTTTCTTCTTGCTGAAGTACTTGGTTAGGACATTGCCAATCACCTTGTAGCGGTTCTGGGTGATCTTGGTTATCCCCTGTTCCTTGTATAGCTGGTACCAACGCTGGTAATAGTCGGCCAGCGTAATTTCCGTGAGGTCGGGGTTAAGTTGTTCCTGGAGTTCATCCCGGACACGTTCCGCAGTTGCCACCGCATCCTTACGGCGATCAAAGTAACCGGCCGACTTTTGGTGGCGTTTGTCTTGGTTGTCATACCAGTTCACCCTTGCCTGGTACCGGCTCCCCCGTTTGGTTATAGATATAGTAGTTCTCATTGTTAATCGTCCTTTCATAGCTGGGAGGGCGCTATGTATTGGATAGCTAAATTAGCAACGAGAACGGATGAAAAACACTTTGGCGGGTGGTTGATCGTTTGGTTTATCCTGAGAGGCTTATTTTGGCAACTTGTTTTCTAGCTGGTCAACCCTTTTCTTCAATTCCTTATTCTCATCAAGAAGGTAGGCAACAATCTCAAATAGCAATTCATGGTCGTTAGACGTAACACTCATTGCATCAATGTTTTTCTTGGATGCTTTATAAGGATCTACCTTGAATGAAGCCATCTTGCTATCGAATTTCTTTTCTTGAAGTTCATCGGACAGCCTTTTGGCAATCACATATTCTGGGGATGGTTGCACCCCCCACCCTTCACCAATACTAGCAAGGAACGCATAGTCACTTAATGACTTTATGTTGTCTAAGAGTATCTTTTTAAAGGCAAAAAATGTTTCATTCCGTGAATGTAATTCTTCCAAAAGGTTGTCTTCAGAATCAAACTCAATGTACGCCGTTTCAATTTTTCTTATCTCATCGCCTGGTAACAATCCACCAAGTACTGAAGCTAGATCGATTGTTGGATTATCGATTTCATCTATTAAAGATTGGCGAACCACTTCATCATTTGGAGCGTACACACCCACTAACTCATCGAAGTAGTCGTCGTAATAATCATCTTGTAGATAATCATCGGAGTGAGTGACCTTTCTCCCCTTTTCGTTTTTGTCAATTGTGACTTGTTGTTTCAAATACTCTTTCATTTTTTCCTTGTAGCCTGGTAAATCTTTTGGATCAACACCATCTAGATCAACCTTATACAAGCCGTACTTGAATACCTTTCCATTATCAACTTCCACATAAAACGGGTCACCGATATAGCCGTTATACCTGTTAGCAATCATGAATAACAGCACTTCCACAACGTCATCTTGTGACCAGCCCCGGCCTTCCAAATAATCAACAGGGACTTTAAAAAATTTTGCTAACTTTTCCCAATTCTCAATTTTAGGATTTCTAACACCGCGTTCATATTTAGAAAGGCTATCTGTACTAAGCGATAGTCCTTTTTCTTTTAGGGACTCGCTTAACTTGCGCATGGACAAGCCTTTTTCTTCTCTTAATTCTGTAATTCTGTTTTTCATATCAAGATCTGTAATTTTCATATCAAGATCTGTAATTCTTTTTTTCATATCAAGATACCCCTCAAAAGTAAAGTCAACATTTGCCACCAGTCTACCACACTTATCTCAATTTGAATACAGAGGTTGACAAATACAAAAACTTACAATATGATCAAGAGGTAGCAAATACAAAAGCTTGCAGAGCAGAATTGGAGGGAGACCACATGAGCGAATACCTTACGTACAAGGAAGCTTGCGAAATTTTACATTTAAAGTCTTACAAGGGGCTGTACTACCTGATTAAAAACGGCTTACCAGTCATCGTTATTGGTAATTCAAAGCGGATTAGCGCAAACGACCTTAAAAAATTTATGGAAGATCACACGGTAACCACAGCACCCAAAGATTAGGCGGTGGTCACGTGGAGATTAAGTTACAGCTCCCCGACGAGTTCGCCGGGATGATCGCTAAATGCCTAGCCGACCAGCTAGAACAGCAGACACCACACCCGCAGATGGAAGCCGACGCTTGGTTAAACAAGGGAGAGGCTAGTAAATATCTCAAGGTGTCACGGGTCTTCCTGGATGAACTAATCAAGTCCCAATCATTGCCATGTAAGCGGATCGGGACAAGAAGTTATCGGTTTAAGAAGGCCGACCTGGACGACTGGTTACGCAGTCAGCAATAAAAAAAGCGACGGCGGGAAGGCCATCGCTGGTATTGAATAACTGAATTAGCAACGAGAACGGATGAAAAACACTTTGGCGGGTGGTTAATCGTTCTAATTGCACTGAAAGGGGGTGATCGCCACCAAGTTATGTATCTTGGAGCACTAGCCAACCGAAAGGAAGTGAGAACTTGGAAGCATTAGAAACAGCAATCTGGACAGCAGGGCTTTTCCTGTTTGTCATGATCGGGATAGGTTGGCTTACGATTTCCATTCTTCCCATGTACCTACTATGGATCGCCTGGAACTTGAAGCAGTATGTAAAAGAAAACGGCCATTAACCCACCGACCAAAGTTTGTTAATGACCACTAATACTTTTCCAAAGAACCCTATTACTAAGGCCCCGCTAATCGTAATTATATCAAATAACGAGGCCGGTTTAAACCGAAACGAGGTAACAATCATGAATCATCGTTCAACCATCATCACAATTGGAAAGCGCCGGCCGGTAATGACACCATCCATCCATCGTCAACTAGTCAAGCGATACCAGGCGGGCCAACTCACTAAGGATGATCGGTGGATCGGCTTTGACGCCGACCACCTTTCCGCCGTGACGCTTGCGTTACGTGACCTGTTGGGAATCGCCCACAACGTTACCTACATTAACCAGCACTAGGGAGGCGACAGCATGGAGACAAAGCGACGAGCCTTACAGCTTGCACAAGCGGGCGTCCCGGTCTATCCACTAGCACCAGGAAGCAAGACGCCACCAAAGGGCCATCACGGCTACCGAGAGGCAACCACCGACACCGACGCAATCTTACGTTGGTCAGACGACTGGGGACTAGGGATTGACCTGTTCACCGCCGGGATGCTGGTAGTCGACCTTGACCGACCAGGAACCGACCGCAACGGCCACGCCGTTCACGGTGGCAAGAATGGAGTTAAGGCCTTGAAGATTTACCTGAAACAGCACCAGCGCCAGCTACCGCATCCCATGTACGCAGAGCAGACACCACACGGCGGGTTGCACCTGTTTTTCAAGCTAGATCAGCCGTTACAACAGCCAACCCGCAAGCCCAACGCCCTACCCGGCGTAGATATTCTGGGTGATTTTGTCATCGCATCCCCGAGTGAAGTTGATGGATCACCGTATCTGGTGATGCAAGACCAGGCGCAACCGGTCAGCATCCATGACACCGCAACGGCGCCACAATGGATTGTAGACCTACTAACAGCCCCGCAGACGGCGTTTAATCCCGCTAAGGCTAATTCCCTTATGAAGGGACAAAAGACCTATACAGGACGCCTATTTGACAAGATAGCGCAAGGCGCCGACGAGGGAGAGCGCAACAACTGGTTGGCCAGCGTAACCGGGTCAATCCTAAGCGCTGGAACCGACCCCGCCAACGCCTACTACTTGATTGGCTGGATCAATGAGCGGTTCATATCGCCGCCACTAGACGATCGGGAAGTAAACGCAGTCTTTAAATCAGTTTGTAAATATCATTAGCGACGTTTGAGCGGGCGCACACACTCAAACGGTGGTCAACAGAAAGGATTTTAAATGCCAGTTAAATCAATTCCACAAGACGCCCAAAATGCAATCGATGAAATGGTGAAGCGTCGTCACGATGCACAACCGAAGTCATTTGACGAGCAGTTGGAACTATTGACCGCATGGGGCCAGCAGTACCGCAAAGAGAACACCAGGACGGTACACCACCAAGACGGTACCGAATCGGTGACAACTAAGCGAATGCCGGCCCGGATGATCGCCAACCGGATCGAAGCGGTGGCCAGTATTGCTAAATTGGGAGAAACCGACCGGGAGTTGGAGAGCGCCCCACTTGTCCTTTATGTTCCGGATCGTGGGATTTACACGCATAGCACCGCAAGGGTTCGCCGGATGATCCTAGCATTAGAGCCGGCTTGCACGATTAAGGCCCGTAATGAAGTTGAGTGGTTGCTTGACGGTGAAGCGACAGCAAAGGCGCCCGAATCATCCCCGAGCCTAATTCCGGTTGGCAACGGGATTTACAACACCGACAGCGGGGAATTTAAGCCGTTCACACCCGAGATTGTTTTCACCAGCAAGATCGCCACTAACTACAATCCAAACGCCACTGAACCATCGTTCAACGGCTGGAAGTTCAGTGAGTGGGTCAATGAGCTAGCACAAGGCGACGAGGCCAAACAGACTTTAATTTGGCAAATGATCGCATCCATTGTTAAGAACCGGGACACGGCTAACGTCTTTTTCGCCTTTGTTGACAACGGACAAGGCCGGACAGGAAAGAGCACGCTGGAGCAATTACTCATGAACCTAGTGGGCAAAGACAATTACACCAGCTTGAAATTAGATGAGTTTGGCCACGATTTCAAACTAGCCAACGCTTACGGCGCCCGGTTGATTATCGGCGACGACAACGAGCCAAAGGGCTTTATCGATGATGGAAGCAATCTTAAAAGCATCGTGACCAACGAAACGGTACTACTCAACCCTAAAGGCGCCAAACCTTTCACGGCTAAGTTTTTCGCAACAGTGGTTCAATCGATGAATGGTGTTCCAACGTTCCGAGATAAGAGCGGTGGCCTATATCGCCGGTTCCGGATGCTTAATTTCCCTAAACAGTACCCCGATACACCAGCGGGCAAGCGAATTAAGAATGATTACATTTACGATCGCCAGTTACTCGAGTGGATTTTGAAGAAGGCGCTGGAGGTTGACGTCACCACCATTATTGACACCAAAGAAAGCCAGGAATTGGTGTACGACACCCGGCTAGATAATGACCCCGTCCTTTACTTCGTGGAGGAAGTTGTCGGCCAGCTAAAGAGCATACGGGTTCCGACGAACTTCCTGTTTAATCTCTTTTGTGCCTTTATGAAGGCAGAGAACAGCCCCACCAAACTCAAACAGCGATCCTTCACTAAGCAGGTTCGCCCGTACATGGAGCGCAGGGGCTGGAAGTACGATAACAAGAACCTAACGGCGTCAAAATATTTCAATAAAGCCGACATGCAACTAGTACACGGGTTCGATGATTTAGTGGGAACTAACTATCCACGATTAGCAGAGCAAGGTGTACGAACACGGATGGGGATTTTCTACCGTGACGAAAAAGCCGGTTAACCCCCATCCCTAAACCGCTAAACCGGGAAGTAAACCGGGTGACCAAATCCCTTGATACTACTACTTTTATTTACTCTTTCCCGGTTTACCGGTTAAGAAATAAGAAAAAGATATATATAAGAGATAGAAAGTATATGTATATAGGGAGAAACAAACCCCATTTTTAAACCGGTTAACCGGAAAAACGTCCTAACTCTTACAGCCCCAACGGATACAGCGGGCGGTATATAAACCGGACACCCGGTTTACTAAAACGGGTTTTAACCGGATGCACTCTTTCAAACAACAATCTAATCAAGAAATGAGGTAAGAGAATATGCTTAATAGCGACGAGAAAAAAATCATTAAGGCCATCCCCGAAGGCGCAGAGCACCCCCGAGCAATGAGGGAAGTGGCCCGCCTGGTTGGCCTTGACACCCGGACGGTACGTGCCATCGTGCATGATTTGAATGTTAAAGGCTACCCAATTGGAGCAAGTCGTCACCAGCCGGCCGGCTATTTTTGGGCCACTAGCGACGATGAATTGGCGCTAGCGTTACGGCCAATTGCAAGTCAGACCCGAGAGATCCAACGGCGATTAGCAGGCTTGCGACGTGCTAAGGCAATCAGCAAGGACGAGGTGTTGGCCGAACCGACCGCAGACGACAAGAAAGCCAAAGAGGCCTAGAGGGATGGAGAAAATGACCGAGCAAGAGCTAGTTGGCTTGAAGTACTTGGAAATGTTGCGATTGATGGTAGTTGTGAAGAATCTGGAACATAGCATCCCCGAACTGGTGGATGAAATTGCCTATATTGCCCATGACAGTTCCGAGTACCAGGTAAAAGTAGACCTACTAACAAAGAGTTACAGCAATTACCAAATCTTCACCAACCAGATCATAAAAGATCGGGCCAGTTGCTACCAAGAGGCCAAAGAGATAATGACCAGTCACCGCTGGGACGAGGTGGTTTCACCCGACCTAGCTTACAACATTTGCGACGCCGGCCTTATGTTGGCCGAAGCACTAAAGGAATGATGGAGGATAGCAGAATGGAATACGAACAGATTTTAGCGATCCTTGATGAATGGATCGCCACTTATGAACAGGAATTTGACTACCTTTGGGTACAAGGCCGAATGAAAGTCCTTGATAAGAGCATCAAAGACCGCCGGGAAAAGCTGGATAAAACCTTTATCAAGATCCCGTTTACTGGAAAGCGCCTTTTCGATGATATCGGCGTGTTACCTGGTCATAAATGGATCCCAACCGCACTAATGGAAGACGCAAAGGAAGTTACAAAGTACAACCGCCTACTGGAGCAAGCGAAGCGGATGGTCACCGACCTAATAGAAACGCAAAGCTCCTTAATACCAGAGGTGGAGCGGTTGGCTAGGGAGATTGACAACTTGCCAGAAAGTGAGATAGACCACCGTTTAACCGACAGGACAAGCCGAATCGCTAGTTACATGAGTTCCACACAAGCCCAACGGCGAGCCATCGATAATATCACCAACGAACCGAAGAAGCGTATCACCTGGTGGAAGGTGGGAGCTAAGTAATGATCACAACCGCCAAAGAGGCCCATCAAGTCATCGGCGAATACCAACGAGTGGTGGCCAGCATCAAGCAAGGACAAGACAGCCTGAACCGCCTAAAAGTGGAGTACAACGAACTGGAGCACCTTTCCCGGCAGATTGACCAGGCGTTGGCCACCATCCCCTTCACCGACCGACAGGAAGCAAAGAGGCTAATCGAAGAATATTAAGGACAGCAGACAACAAAAGACCGCCACCAGCAAAGGTGACGGCCTTTTTCTTTTGTACCACTCAATGGAGCTATTATAGCATTGCCAGGCAACCGACCGGGCTTGTCAGATTGATATAATTAAGGACGTGGTGGCGGATGCTGGGGAGGGCTCAAAATTGAGCCGGGCTAATCGCCCAATCCAAAACAGGATCGGGGACGGGCGCAAGATTGAGCTGGTCATTGAAGAGCCCAATTCTGGACCGTTGATTGAACAACTCAAAGTTGAGCAGTTCACCGAAGGGCGCAGAATTGCGCTTTCCCCTTCCCGGATTGCCATTCAGAGCGAATTTAAACCGCCCTAAGTTGTGAAGTGGTCACTTGGTGAGGCTGGGGGATGGTCCAAAAGTGGACTGACCACACCAACCTGTTAAAACCTGTTATTGATGCAGGCGACAGCAGACACCGACAAGGACCACCATCCCCGCAGGAAGGCCAGCAAAACCTGACAAAACCTGACATTAAACGGCGTAGGAATGGAGCTAGCAGTCATTAAGGTGACACGCCGACACCACCAGGCCCGGCCAACTACCTCAAAAAACCTGAGATGAAACGTCGTTACACAAGGAAATGGAGGACGATAGAGTGCAATTCAAGGTGAAGGACTTTTTAACCAAGTACGGATTTAATGGAGTTTGGCTAGGCTATCAGCGTTTAGACATGATGAATCGAATTGCCAAAGACCATCGGGACGTGTTCAACGACCAGGAAAGCCGTATCCTGTTAGCCCTATACGATGAAACAGTGGCCGGGCTTGATCAGTTGCCAGAGGTGGAGCGGACTATACTCACTAGGCAATATATCGAAGGTGAGTACCAGCCAATCGTAAGGGACGAGCTGGGGTTGAAGTCATCGGCCTACTACCGGCGACAGATCAAGGCAAGGCGACACCTAGCGGATGCACTAAATGAAGCTCCCACCTTTCAGCGCCTGGAGATTAGTTTCACGCCCTAAGCACACGGACACCGCAAATGTTGGAAAATGTGGGAATAAAATCCTATAGTTTCACGCCCCAAGCACACGGACACCGCCAAAGTACCAAATTACTACATATCACGTTGCCAATTGACCAACAGCGCCTTGAGAGTGGAGGCTTTCAAGGGCGGGGCTTGTCGCCTGGTGAGTGGTAGACAAAGCTGGACAATTGGGGAGCTTTCAGCAGGAAAGGAACAACCGCACCCGCAGGTACACTCGTCACCACCTGGAGAGCATCCCCAACCATCAAAACGCATGATTGCTTTTTGACAGCAGACACCGACCAGACCCTAACCAATCCATGATCGGATTGGTTTGCAACCCGAATGCTAGGAAATGCTAGGGTTAGCCCTAACCAATCCATGATCGGATTGGTTGCCACCATCGAAGGAAGCCGACGACAGCAGACCGACCAGGAAGCCGGGCGCAAGATAGCGCTGGGGTCACAACAACCGTAGTCACAGTTACGCTTGTTCGATCACCAGGCCAGGCGCAGGGGATGCACCACACCATCAAGCAACAGGCAAATAAACGACCGTACAGGCGTTTCAGATGGTGAGTAGTGTAATTATCCATCACGCAGTTAAAATGGCTTAAAACGGACGAGAAAGGCGGAATATAGAGGGTGGCGAACAAACACCCCCGCCCCACCTGGTTAGCAGACAAGAGCGCACACATTGCCGTCGCCTTACACGATGACGAGCTTTCAAAACTTTTTGGGTACGGGGGGTAGACTTAACAAAACTTAACATTTTGGGCTAATGATTAGCGCCGTTGCCCTTTACTTTGGTTCAACCCTAAACCTATAGGAAGAACTCATGAAAATTGGTAAAAATTGGGCAAAATTGGACAAACCGGGCCATTTTATCAGTTAGATAAAAGGCGTAGAAAAGCTGTTAAATTGCTGTTTGAAGACGAATTGACTGACGAGGAAATTGCTAAGTCTGTCCAACCCGACAGCTCCCTAGCCCCACCAAGTGATCGCCTGGTGGTGGATGCTGGTTAGTAATTAGCCTAAGAGCCAAACACAGACCCTTATTTCTTGGAGCAGGTCACCTTTACACCGTCGAAGTTGACCAAATAAAAAAGAGCTATCTATATCAGATAGCCCACATTGCGCCCTTCCCTTATTTCACAAACTTTTCTTCCTGGATTTTGACCCCAATTTGACCCCAATTTGGGGTTAAAACTATGTTTACTAATGTTTAGTAAGAATGAAAAATGCCGTCATCTCAAGGATTTAAACACCCCTAAAAATGACGGCAAATACAAAAAATGCCCTACTTAGGCACTAGGTCTGCGGTTGGTTACACCTTAGCCGACAAACATTCATCAATCAAAAACGGGCAAGGAAACACGTTCTTTTAAGGACGTGATGAATTGCCTTTTTTGTGCCCTTAGGGCACATGATCGAACCGTAATGTAATATAATTATTAGTATGAAAGATACAAAAAGAATTACATATGGTAGAACGTCAGTCTACAATCTTAATTATCATTTAATTTGGGGAACTAA
>PPYF01425065.1_pt1 | contig 12706 bp, 11 predicted proteins | sample 1559871 | NCBI WGS metagenome assembly PPYF01 (sample SAMN08240021, study PRJNA423297) | Human gut metagenome, whole genome shotgun sequencing project. | reverse complement strand
ATTTTATGAAATGAGGCATCCACTTACATGAGTCAATTATCATACCATGAACAGGTAGACCGGGAAAACATTCTGCGGCTGCGCAATCTGATAAAAGACCTGCCGCCATTCTGCGGAGACTTTTTCCGCGGAATCGAGCCCAGGACATCCTCCAGGACCAGGATCGCCTATGCCTATGACCTGCATGTGTTCTTTGATTTCCTCCATAAGGAAAATCCGGCCCTTGCCAGGATTGCGGTGCAGGATATCAAACTGGACCAGCTGGACCAGCTGTCTGTCACGGATTTTGAGGAATATATGGAATACCTGAAATACCGTTTCAATGACAAGAACCAGGAGGTCATGAACAAGGAACGGGGAATCATGCGCAAAATTTCCTCCCTGAAAAGTTTCTACAATTACTATTACAGGAACGAGCGAATTAAGAACAATCCTGCGGCCCTGGTACAATTGCCCAAGCTCCATGAAAAGGAAATCATCCGGCTGGACGTGGATGAGGTGGCCCTTCTTCTGGACGAGGTGGAACAGGGTGACAAGCTGACCGATAAGCAGAAAAGTTACCATGCCAAAACAAAGACGCGGGACCTGGCCCTTCTTACCCTCCTTCTGGGAACCGGAATCCGTGTATCTGAATGTGTGGGGCTGAATATCTCCGACATTGATTTTAAGAACGGCGGCATCCGCATATACCGCAAGGGCGGCAAGGAGGTGACCGTATACTTCGGAACCGAAGTGGAGGACGCCCTTTTAGACTACCTGGAGGAACGCGACCGCATCATCCCGGAGCAGGGACATGAGGACGCCCTTTTTCTCTCCCTGCAGCGCAGGCGAATGGCTGTGCGCAGCGTGGAAAATCTGGTTAAAAAGTATGCCCGCACCGTGGCTCCTTTAAAACCAATCACCCCTCACAAGCTGCGCAGCACCTATGGCACCAACCTGTACCGGGAGACAGGCGACATCTATCTGGTGGCCGATGTGCTTGGCCACTCCGATGTCAATACCACTAAGCGGCACTATGCCGCGCTGGAGGATGAGAGAAGACGCAGCGCCAGGAATAAGGTCAGGCTTCGGGAGAAATAGAATTACAGTACGAATTTAAATAGAATTACAGTACCAGACAAAGCGTGCAGACTGTGCAGACAGAAAGATTTCCTGCCGCACGGTCTGTCATACGTTCTGGCCCACCTGTTGTGCACAGCAAAAACATGACCCAGGATACAGGCAGAGGGAAAATCACGACCAGCCCCTTTTAATGTCAGATATATGTATCTGTTTCTTTTTGACCTTATTCAGAAAATATTCCAGTATCTGCTGTACAACGATTTCCGGTATGGGCCGGAAGTACAGAAGATTTTGTACGGCTGCCATGCCCTGGTCCTCCCGCCTACCTCTCCCCATTTCCGGCGCCTCCGCCAATATCATCACCATCTCAGCCAAAGGCAGGGATGCCTTTTTATCGAAAAGCATCTGACCGTCTCTTTGAAGGCATATAAAAAATCCGCGGTTGAAGGTATCATACGTAATCGTTTCCAACGCCAGGCTCTTCTCCAGTTCCTCCTTCTGCTCTTTGTCAATGGGACCATATTCCATCTGTATTCCCAAATCCGAAAAAACTGCCGCATATCTGTCAAGCAGCGGGTAAATCCTTTGGTATTCCTCCTTAAAAAGAGATTGTCCTATTGAAAAAGACACAAATCTGTTTTGCAGCAGGCACCGGACATACTCACTTGTTTTCTCCGCCCCCTCTACCGGAATGCCAAGCCCTATCATGTGACGCAGGAAGGCAAATGCGCAGCGCATATCAGACGCATCTGCTGAAAAGGCCCGTATCTTTGCCAGACACGTTCCTTCCCCGCCGTAAATCCGTGCATTCAGTCTTCCTTCCTTATTTTCCTTCAGCTGTATTTTTGCAACATCCAGACAGCTGCATGTGAACTCTTTCCGGAACAGCTTACTTACAGCAAGCTGCCTTCCTCTCACCTCAATCTTTGACACTTCTTTTGGAAGCCACGGGGAAGTCCTGACCAGGAAACGGCGTTTATCAGGATCCGGATGAGCCGCCGCAGTCTGCTCCGGGCTGAACATTCGCCCCGGAAGGTCCACCTGTGCTCCCCGTTCCTCCAACAGTTCAAACAGCCGCTTACAATCCGGGCAGTAGTCGTAAATTTTAAACAGCTTACCGGTACTGCCTGAAAAAACAAAACCGTCATGGTTCCATCTCACACTGCATATATCATCCAGGGTGTATCTGTGTTTTCTGAAAAATATATCCCGAAACAGGATCTCCTCCCCTTTGACCCGGAGCATTCTGCATCCATAACACCAAAGCCATAAACCCATGGTACCAAAAATCAGTAAAAATCCCAGGGACATACCTACCGACGCAGTCTCATTGCCATTTAGGTAATCCCGATAGCACCAAAACGACATCAGGCCCCCGAATACCATTCCAATCACACCTATGATTCTTATAGTCCAGGGCGCCCTGATAAGCAGTTTTTGCCGGCCGGACAGCACGGCCTTTTCCGCCTTTCTTTCCTGTTCCGGTTTATTTTGAGTCTCTTTCATCATTCTCTTTTGCCCCCGTTCATCACTCAGCTGCCAATCATGTAAGGCATTACGGCATTCAAGGCTGTTTCCGTATATTACTTTTGCACTGTTTCCATGACAGGCTCACTGCACGGATATACGCTTCAGCTGGCCTTTTTTCTTAAGCTCTCCCACCAGGCCGGACATATCGTAATCCGCAGGCGTTTTTAACTGGGCCGTCAGCACATAGGTGGACGCCTCCTCTGTAAGCTGGATATTCACCATCTTGCAGTTCTGGTCCTGCAATGTCCGGTTGATAAACTGGAAGATGTCCTCATCCAGGCTTTCGCAGTATTCAATCTCCACCTCTTTGTCCTCCCCGTTCCTTCTGGAGAAATAACCTTTCCTGCCCAGGAACAGTTCCGAGAGCATCACGATAGCCGTGGATACAGCCCCCAGAATATACATTCCCGCTCCCATGGACATACCCACGCCCACAGTCGCCCATATTCCGGCCGAGGTAGTGATTCCGTTCACGCTGTTGTTCCGGAAAATAATGATGCCTGAACCAATAAAGCCAATGGCCGTAACCACCCCCGCAGCCACACGGGAAGGGTCCAGTTTTACATACTCGTTCAGCACATCCCCGAACCCATACTTGGAAATAATCATCATCATGGCAGAGGCCACAGCAATAATTACATGGGTCCTGGTGCCTGCCGTCTTCTTTTTACTCTGCCTCTCGCAGCCAATGAGGCCGCCGCAGAGAGCAGCAGCCACCAGCCGTAATACGTAGATAAGCTGTTCCGTGACAAATTGATTCATGTAGCACCTCCGTCCCGGGGGCACAGTCCTGTTCCGGGCTCTGTGCCAATCCATTTACTAAATAATATATTCTAACACCCCTCCATCTGCTTTTACAAGTTAATTCCTTATAAAGAATTTCAGTAAGACAGCCATTCAAACTGCCGGAACCTAATGTGCAATACAGGGCGGCGCCCAAATCCCTGCGCTGCCCTGCTGCATGGTCAAACATATTTTTACTTACCTCATACGGTTAATCCAGTACATATAAAAACGCCTGCTTCCCATCCCTTCCGGCACGTTCCTTCAGGGAGGAAATCTGGCCGGAAGACAGCCGCTCCTTAAGAACATAGAGATATTCCACCCGGTCCTCTTCATAAGCCTGAAGGGCCATTTCCCCGGCCTGTTCCTGATTCAATGACTCATATGTCATATAGAATATATCTGCATGGTCTGTCTGGTATGCATTCCGGGCGACTTCCGCCTTTTCAGCATCCGTCAGCTCATCCTTTAATACGGAAAAAAAGTCCGCATCCCCGGCTCTGGCAGCCTGCTTTGCCATCTCTGTTTTTCTGGCCTTAAAGGATGGATCATCATTTTCCGAGATAATGGCAAAATACTCTATCTGGTTCTCGGCATAAAACCGCTCCATCAGACTGGCGCAGGTTTCCGGGCTTACACTGCCTGACACGGCTGCAAAGTAGGACCTATTATCCGCCTCATAGAAACGCCGGGCCAATTCATCCGCCGTACCTTCAAAGGGGCCTGCCGCTCCCAACAGGGCCAGCTGCTCCGGCGGGAACCCGTATTTGCTCTTACTCAGCTTTTGCTTTTCAATGGATTGCCGCACTGCCTCAGCTATGGCGCTGTTATCTGCATATTGCTCCGTCCTGCCAGTAAAGCATAAAGGCTTTCCGTCAACCTGCCGGACTACATCATACTGGCCGGGGTCCACGTTCCAGGCCAGAGCCACGATATAACCATTGGCCCAGAACATTTTTGTCTGAAGGCTTTTCTGGTCCGGACTGCGGCGCACATCCTCATACTCATTCCAGCTGATCGTTTCTGAATCGGCAAAGCTCCCGCCGGACCTGACGGATGTATCTGTTTTCCCAATTCCCGCTATCGTCTGCGCTCCCAGCCGATCTGCCGCGCCTGTCAGAACATTCTCTGCCCCAACTGTCCCATTTTCCCTCTGTAACGGAGCAAATCCGCACAGCACAGCCATAGACACAATTGTTGCAGACATTATACAGGCTGCCAGGGACCATGGCCTGCTTCTCTTTCTGAATTCCATGATGGAAACCAGCCTTTCCTTCATCCACTTTGCATTTTCACTGAGAGGAAGGCCCATATCTGCACTCACCGGCATGGGACGGCGCCTGAGCGCGGTGAGGAGAATCTCGCCATAGAGGTGTTTATTCCTGCCGTCCATACGGCGGATTACCTCCTCGTCACAGGACAGTTCACAGGCCCGGGATACCTCCTTTTGCAGCACATACACAGCCGGGTTAAACCAGTGCAGGCATACGGCCGCCTCCACCAGCCACTTGTAAACCCCATCCATGCGCCGGATATGGGTGAGCTCATGCAGAAATACATAATATACCCTGTCCGCCGGAAAATCAGCAGGCATGATGACAACAGGGGACAACAGCCCCATTGTCACCGGCGAAGGAAGGGTGCGGCTGACCACCAGCCGCGGTCTCCTGTTCAGGCCGCAGACACGGCAGGCTTCCTCCAGCGGTGCGCCATAGGCCTCCAGCCCCCCATCACCGGCAACGGCCGGGGATTCATTTCTCTTACACAGCCTGGCCGTGGACCTGTAATTCCATATCCTTCTTCCCATCAGCACAGCGGCCACAGACAGCCACAGTGTAAGGAGAAACAGATATAGCCCAGGGGCCTTTGCGGTATCAGTTTTTGCGGTATCAGTTTTTGCGGTATCAGCCTTTGCGGTATCTCCCGCCGTGAAAGCCATCGCCTCCATATCTCCTGTTTCCGCCAATCGCTCCGTCCCCGTTCCCGGCCGCACACCCATAACCGGTTCCGGTTGTCCCGCACGATCTCCGCTGCCGGAACGTCCATCCATCCAGGCATGAAGATTCCCCCCGTCAGACAGAAGGCCAACGGACATCCCGCTTTTTAAAGCATCCGGAAAGATAAGGCCGGCCGGGGATGGTATGGGCAAAAGCAGCCTGAACACGGCTGCCAGCCAGATGTAATACTGCCATCTGCGCCCCATATGGCTGCCGAATATCCGTGTGGCTCCAAGGAGCACCAAAATCAGTGCTGTTCCTGACAGTGACAGGGTAAAGAGCATCTTCAGGCACATATTCATCCCTTATCTCCTCCCTTCTCCCAGAACGCCTTCAGCTCCTCATAATCCTCCTCCGTCAGATATTCCTGACTGACAAGAGCGGATATCAGATGCTTTGTGTCTCCGCCAAATACCCGGTCTACCAGAAGCCGGGCCTGGGTCTGCCGGTACTCCTCCCTGGACACCAGGGAAACATATTCGTTCAGCCTGCCCTGCTTGCGCACGGTCAGCATACCATTTTCAGCCAGACGTGATAAAAGAGTCAGAATGGTATTGGGCTTCCAAGACTTTCCCCTGGCTGCCAGTTCCTCCCCCAGAACGCCGAACATGGTCCTTCCTCCTTTGTCCCAGATGACCTCCATAACCTCCATCTGTGCCTCAGGCAGTGATATTTCCTTCTCCATCTGACCAACCCCTTTCACCTACACTTTGTAGTTCTTGTCCCCAGTTTACACCTACTATGTGTAGGTGTCAAGAACAAATCATAAGGGTTATTGATAAAATCCTGTCACTGTACATCCGTATTGTCAAAACGGAACCGCTCTAAGAGTCCTTTCAGCAGCAGCGCCTGGGCTGAAAGCTCCTCGCTGGCTGCCGCGCTTTCCTCGGCCGTGGCTGAATTCTCCTGAATCACGCCTGCTATCTGTTCCATTTCCCGGGTCACCTGTTCCACGGAATACGCCTGTTCCCTGGATGCAGACGCTATATCGTCCATGGTCTTTACCACATTCTGCACCCCGTTCAATGCATTTCTCATGGAAACAGCTGTGGCGTCCACAATTAGCGTCCCATCCTCCACTGCCTTTAACGAATGGGTGATAAGGTCAGCGGAATTCCTGGATGCCTGGGCGCTTTTGGATGCCAGGTTTCTGACCTCCCCTGCCACCACGGCAAATCCCTTCCCCGCGTCCCCGGCCCGTGCAGCCTCCACAGCAGCATTGATAGCCAGTATGTTGGTTTGAAACGCAATATCCTCTATGGTCCTGATGATTTCACGTATTTTAAAAGTACTGGTCTTAATATTGTGTATGGCATTCTGCAGCTCCTGCATCCTGCCATCGCTTTTTGAAGCCTCCTCTCCCACATTTGCGGCTAAGCGGCTGCCCTCTGAGGCGAGGTCGGCATTGGATGTAATCTTCCGGGAAAGGTCATTGATAACAGCTGCCAGTTCCTCCACGGATCCTGCCTGTTCCGCAGCCCCCCTGGACAGTGTCTGGGCCCCCGCGGAAACCTGTTCCGAACCGCAGGAAACCTGCTCTGCCGAGATGTTTATTTGCCTTAAGGTATCATTCAGAGAAGCGATGATTCGCTCCAAAGCTTCCCGGATAAACCTGAAATCACCTATATAGTTCCCCTCCACCGGCACAGCCAGGTTTCCCGCCGAAACCTCTGTCAGTATATAGGTGATATCCTCGATGATATCCTTTAAGGAGCGCACTGAGGAACGGACGCTTTCAGACAGTCTTCCAATCTCATCATCCCCGACAGCCCGTATATCCACATCCAGATTCCCCCCGGAAAATGCCTCCATACTGGCGCTGATACCTCCCAAAGGCTTCAGCACCCTGCGGACCACAAATACAATCAGCAGGACCAGCAGGGCCAGCATCAGAATGGACACCAATGCCATTGTCTCTATCAGATAATTGCGGGTGTGGTTTACTTCTGACAAAGGAAGCGTAGCCACGGCCAGCCAGCCCGTTGTATCACAGTTCCGGAACATGGCTGTGTATTTGACACCGGAATATGTAAAATCCGCGAATCCATTGTAATTATTTTTTACCTTGTTTTTATAATCATCTGATATCTTAATCTCACTGACATTTTTGCCGGATGCAGTGGGGTCGTCGCTGTAGATGTAATCCGAGCTGTTGGAAATCAACTCCAGGTATCCTGCCGCTCCTACCTTTATATCGGAAAGCGTCTGCTTAAGTGTATCCAGGTATACGTCGAATCCAAAAAGACCTGTTATCTCTGTACCGTTCCCGGATACCACCGGTGACACGATGGAGACAATCATCTCATGAGTGGCCGGATCCAGAAATGGTTCTGTTATGATGGTACTTCCTCCTGAAATCACAGATTCATACCATTGAGAATCCTCCAAACCGGCGTCCACCACACTGCCGTCTGACAGAAGGTAGCTGTCTGTCCTTGGATCTGCCACCCAGGCCTCCATCACCTTCTCCTTTTCCCCCATCTGAGCCAAAGCACTATTTAGCACCCTCAGCACATCGTCCAGTTGGCTATAAGCACTGATATCCTCCTCCCTGGAGACAGATGCAAAATATGTCAGCAAATCATCATTATCCCGAAACATGCCGGCAGCTGTAACCTTGCTGCTGAAAAAATCATCCACGCTGGAGACTGCGTAATCTGTCTGAACCTCCAGTATTTTGTCATTCAAGGCGGAAATAGCCCCGGCTGCCATGACACAGGCCATGGTAATAAGTATAATTAAAAAGGGAATCAGTACCAGTAAAAGGCTCAGGCTGATTTTAAAAGAGATGGAGCTCCTTCTGCATCCTCTGCCCTCCTTTCGGTTAATCCTGCCTCTGCCTTCTGCATTTTCCATAAGTTTTATATCCCCCTGCTGCTTTTATAAAATCATGACACCATTCCATCATTATACCATAGCGCCAAAAAAAGGCAAACCGAAAGGTCTGCCAAAAGACATGGTATCTGCAAATATATTTTACAACCCCAGATATCCTTATATCTTAAATTATGAATCTGCAATTATGATTCTGCATTATGCTTCTGCGGCCACCAGAGCCTCTCCCAGCTCCCTGCACTGATTGAGTGCATCTTCGTCCGGACTCTCCCGGGCAATGATGCCTTCGCCTCCCACTACGTGGGCGCCTGCATTGGCCATACGGGCCTGCCAGTCGCGCATCCACTCTCCATCCCCCCATCCATAGGAGCCAAAGAGACCAATATGCTTACCGGAAGCAAACGCCTCCACCTCTGTCACAAAGGGCTCCATCTCACTCTCTTCCAGGACTTCTGCTCCCATAGCCGGGCATCCCAGGGCAAAAACGCCTGCATCCTTCAGCACATCTGCCGAAATATGGGAGACCTCTGTCACCAGGGCATCCTTTCCGGCCTTCCTGATGCCTTCCGCCACCGCATTGGCCATGGCCTCCGTATTGCCTGTCTGTGACCAGTAAACTACCATAATCTGATTCATGTCGTGTATCCTCCTTATCTTGTCATTGATTTATATTGATTCAGATTGTGTATCCTTAAGATTGCATCAATCTTCATACCACGGGAAACCATATGGATTATGTGCTCACGGGCAAGGCTGTATGCTTTAAATATACGCTTGCACTCAGTAAGATCCGAATACACCTTCCAGTATCCTATATAGAGGAAATTCTTTCCGTTATTCTCAATAAATCCAGTCACATCCTTTGCCGGATAGCCCAGCAGCAGGCCTATCTCATGGGGAAATCCGGCACGTTCTTCCATATGCTCCTCATATTTGATGGACACAAGGCTTAAAATCTCCTCCAAATCCCATCCCCTGTAACCAAACCGGTCCATGAGAACCCTTACCTCCGGCCGGTCCAGACACATTTCAAGAGCCTGTCTGATATAAAGAAGAAATGTGGTTTTCTCAGATGATTCATACAGAATACAGCAGGACACGGCCGTTTCCTTAAACAATTCCAGAACCGCCGCCCTTTTGGAACGTCCTACTGTGAGAAGATTTGATATCTTCATACCTGTCAGTAACGGTGCGCACTGCAATGCCACCTGGGTATCCAAATCTTCCGGATTCAGTTTTAACATTAGATGTAAGGTTTCCCTGCTCACGTATTACCTCCGGCTGTCTCAGAATTTTATTGCGGATAAATTTTATTGCGGATAAAAGATTCCTTTCAAAAATATTCCTCCGTTTAATCTCCGTATAATCTCCCTAAAAGTCCCGTTGTTAGTTGCAACTAACTCACATACAATATTATCAGACCGCGCGGGAAATTACAATAGCTGAAACAGGGAATAATTCTCATTTTCCATGAGTTTTTTTCGTTTTTGCAACATTGAGATTTTTTATCTCGCTTTGAATCATATGCGAGTTTTTTTCTCATTTAAATTTTGAATGCATTTTTTTTGATTCTGTTATATAATAATCGGATACCCGGACGGGAATCTCCCTGTCCGTAAAATCATATCTCCGAGGTGACATATGGAATTACTGCAATTACGATATTTTCTGACAGCCGCTGAATATCAGCACATGACAAAGGCGGCCGAACATCTCCAGATAGCCCAGCCGGCCCTTTCCCAGGCCATTCACCGGCTGGAAGCAGAGCTGGGTGTGCCGCTCTTTGAGAGAAAAAACAGGAGTATAGAACTGAATGAAGCCGGACGCCTTCTTCAAAAACGGCTGATTCCCATTGTAAGCGCCCTGGACCGGATTCCAGGCGAACTGAGGGCCGACCAGTATATGTCCAGCCACACCATCCATTTAAAGCTTCTGGCAGCCTCCACCCTGATTACCAACCGGATTATTGCATACAGGGCCCTGCGGCCGGATGTGAATTTCCAGCTGTACCAGGCTGAAAACCATGCTGACTATGATTTATGCGTGTCTGCGGTCCGGTCCGACTTAAAAAATACCGATTATGAGGATTACATGGTCATGCTGGAAGAGGATCTGTATCTGGCAGTCCCCACCCATTCTCCCTATGGGGATAAGGATTCTATTAATCTGGCTGATACAAGGAATGCGGGATACATATGTCTGGCCGGTTCCAGGCCCATCCGCCAGATATGCAACAGCTATTTTTCAGAGGCGGATTTTGTTCCTAACGTGATATTTGAAAGTGATACCACAGAGTCTGTAAGAAACCTGATTGCTGCCGGGCTCGGAATCGGATTCTGGCCCCAGTACTCCTGGGGACCACTGGGCGGCGAATGGGGCCCCATGTCTCCCCACTCCCCGGTAAAACTGCTTCCCATCAGGGATCAGGTATGCCGCCGTCAGATTATCCTCATGTGCTCTCCCCTTGGCAAGGACAACCCCATTGTCATGGACTTCTGCAATTTTCTCATACAAAACTCAAAATGGCTGTAGGACATTTCCGTCCCACAGCCATACCTTTATACTTCTCTTACTGTCATGTCTTACCTGTTACTATAATCAAGCTGCTCTAATCAAGCTCTTTTTCTTTCGTCACTTAAGTTCCTTCAGATGGCTTCCCTTAAGCCTGGTAAGCGCCCTTGCCATGGACGCCTGGGACATCTTGAATTCCCTCAGGCTCAGCTGCTGGCGCAGCTGCTCTTGTGCGCGCTCCAGCGCCTCCCTGGCTCTGACCTCGTCAATGTCCTCAGGCCGTTCCGCTGTGTCCACAATCATGGTCACACGGTTATTAGCCACCTGCAGGATCCCACGGCCCACAATGGCCTGATGCCATTCTGTGTCCTCCGGCACCTTAAAGCGGAGGTTCCCCTCCTTGATAGCCAGAATCATGGCCTCATGGTGAGGCATAATGCCCATTTCACCGTCTGGTGCTGGCACTGCCAGATATGAACAATGCCCATTATAAAATATGTGGTCGCTGGCTACAATTTTCAGCCAAAATGCAGACATATCCCGGCTCCTTTCTGCGGCAGACAGTCCTGGTTAAGCCTCATGATGCTCCAGGGTCTTGGCCTTCTCCGCAACCTCGTCAATGGTACCCACATTGAAAAATGCCGCCTCCGGGTACCCATCCATCTCGCCGTCAATGATGGCCTTGAATCCGCGGATGGTTTCCTTTACAGGCACATATTTACCGGGTACGCCGGTAAAGTTTTCCGCCACATGGAAGGGCTGGGATAAAAACCGCTGGATCTTTCTGGCCCGGTTTACAGTCAGCTTATCATCCTCAGACAGCTCCTCCATACCCAGAATGGCAATGATGTCCTGCAGCTCCTTATACTTCTGAAGCATCTGCTGTACCTTGTTAGCCACCTCATAGTGCTCTTTCCCAACCACATCCTCTTCCAGGATACGGGAGGTGGATTCCAGAGGGTCTACAGCCGGATAAATGCCCTGCTCCACAATCTTTCTGGACAATACCGTAGTGGCATCCAGATGGGCAAAGGTGGTGGCAGGCGCCGGGTCGGTCAAATCATCAGCAGGCACGTAAACAGCCTGGACCGATGTAACGGAACCATTCTTGGTGGAAGCAATCCTCTCCTGCAATTCGCCCACCTCAGTGGCCAGAGTGGGCTGATAACCCACGGCCGAAGGCATACGTCCCAGCAGGGCGGATACCTCGGAACCGGCCTGGACAAAACGGAATATGTTGTCAATAAACAGAAGCACGTTCTGATGCTCCACATCCCTGAAGTACTCAGCCATGGTCAGTCCTGTCTCGGCCACGCGCATACGGGCCCCCGGAGGTTCATTCATCTGTCCGAATACCAGGGCTGTCTTTTCCAGCACCCCCGACTCCCTCATCTCGGTCCACAGGTCATTTCCCTCACGGGAACGCTCTCCCACGCCCGTGAAAATGGAGTACCCGCCGTGTTCTGTTGCTATATTGGTTATCAGCTCCTGTATCAGCACGGTCTTGCCCACGCCTGCACCGCCAAAGAGGCCTATTTTTCCTCCCTTGGCATAGGGGGCCAGCAAATCAATTACCTTAATACCGGTTTCCAACATCTCCACAACAGGGCTCTGGTCCTCAAAAGACGGCGGGTCCCTGTGGATGACCCACTTATCCTCGCCTTCCAGGCTCTCTCCTCCGTCAATGGTCTCGCCCAATACGTTGAAGAGACGTCCCAGGGTCTTCTCGCCTACAGGAACCTGTATTCCGGCGCCTGTTGGCTCCACTTCCATATCCTTGCACAGGCCGTCGCTGGATGCCAGCATAATACAGCGCACCACATTGCCGCCTACATGCTGGGCCACTTCCATGACGCACTTCTTACCCTGATTATCCACCACCAGGGCATCCTTGATATGGGGAAGTCCATCATCCTCAAAAGCCACGTCAACTACAGGTCCCATGACCTGTATGATTTTTCCCTTGCTCATGGCTGCCTCCTTTTATA
>PPYF01114785.1_pt1 | contig 12708 bp, 15 predicted proteins | sample 1559871 | NCBI WGS metagenome assembly PPYF01 (sample SAMN08240021, study PRJNA423297) | Human gut metagenome, whole genome shotgun sequencing project. | reverse complement strand
TAATTAATTCATAAAATTTATGTGAGAATTCGTATGTTGAGATAAAGTGATGATTAAGGAAGGAGATTATCATGACAGAACATCGTAGGAGACGTAGAGACGAAGAGGAAGCAAGAAGACGGGAAATAGAAAGACGTAAAAGAATTATCAGAGAAAGAAAAAGACGCCAGAGAATTATGCGTCAGAGAATGATATTGGCGGGAATTGGCGCTCTTGTCTTAGTAGTGGGTGGCGTTGCCATTGGAACATCAATACATAAAAAAAATGAAGAAAAACAGGCAAAGAAAGTAGAAGAACAGAAGAAAAAAGAGTCAGCAGCAGAAGAATCCAATGTGCTTCGTATGGTAGCTGTAGGAGATAATCTTATTCATGATGCTGTTATTAATTCCGGTAAGGAACAGGACTGGAATTTTGACTTTTTATATGAAAATATTAAGGAAGATATAAAAAACGCTGATTTAGCATCCGTAAATCAGGAAACACCTTTTATTAAAGAGCATGATAAGGCAGCGGGATATCCTGATTTTGCAACACCTACAGAAGTAGGAGATGCGTTGGTAAAGGCAGGATTTGATATTGTCACACAAGCTACGGAACATGCATTTGACAGAGAAAGTGATGGAATTACAGACTCAGTAGAATTTTGGGATAAAAGTTATCCTAAAATTGTTAATCTTGGAATACATGATAATGCTGATGAAGCTCGGTATCAGGTAATTGAAAAGAAAAATTTTAAGATTGCCGTGATGAATTATAGCTCTATGGTAAGTGAGAACCATTCGATTTCAGAAAAAGAAAGCTATATGGTAGATACTTATTCAGAAAAAAATATCAAAGAAGATTTGACAAAAGCACAGAAAGAGGCAGATGTAAGTATTGTATATCTCCACGGAGGGAAGAGCGATACGGAGGACGCAGATGAAAGACTTCAGGAAAAAATTGATTTTCTGGCAGAACAGGGAGCTGATGTGGTAATCTGTTCACATCCTCATATTCTGAAAAAATATGGAAAAATAACAAGACCAGATGGCAAAGAAATGTTGGTATATTATTCTTTGGGGAATTTTGTAAGCCATCAGTCATCTTTGAAAAATCTTCTGGGAGGAATGGCAGAATTCACATTGAAAAAAGATGCAAAGTCAGGCGAAGTAGCTATTGAAGATTACAGTTTAGTTCCATTGGTAATACATTATAATGAAGATTTTACAAAAGCAGGAGTTTATAAGCTTTCTGATTATACGGAAGAATTAGCAAAGGAGCATAAAATTCATACAGAAGATGAGGAGGCAGAATTTACATTAGCTGCCTTAAAGGAAGCAGCAGAAAAGGTGGCAACTCCGGTAACGGGAAGTGCAGAAAAGACTTCCGGTGAAGAAGTAGATGAGGAGAAAAAAGAAGAATAATTTTTTAAGAGAGCAATAAGAAGCTGAAAATCAGCCTCTTATTGTTCTCTTTTTTCGCTTGTTTTCTCCACATAACAGTCAGGAGAATAGGGAAGTATTTCTTTGTAGGAGTCGATTTCTGAAATGGATTTTGGCATGGCGGGGATGAGCCCCGTAGCTTCTGTTGTGGCACAGCCGTCTAAATCGTTAATAGAAGTGGCCTCTACATTGAACTTGTCGGAATAGGAAATTTTCTTGTTATTCATGATATACCTCCTGTTTTTTTTAGTATTTCCGAAAAGCAGTAAGGTATGTATGAAATGATTGACAAAAAACATGGAAATCGTTATGCTGTATGAGGTATAAAAGGAGGGAAAATAAAATGGATAAAAATACAAATGCAATGGGTACAAAAAAGATAATGCCACTTTTAATTTCCATGTCTGTGCCGCCTATGATTTCTATGTTGATACAGGCATTGTATAATATTGTAGACAGCATGTATGTAGCCAGAGTAAGTGAAGATGCTCTAACGGCAGTTTCCCTGGCATATCCTTTGCAGAATATGATTTTGGCAGTATCCTGTGGATTTGGTATTGGTTTAAGTGCATGTGCTTCCAGAGCATTGGGCGCAAAAGATGACAAAGAGGTTACGACAACGGCAAACCACGGATTGATATTTTGTGCAGTGCACTGGTTGCTGTTTGTACTTGCCGGTATTTTCTTGACAAGACCTTTTCTCAGTGCGTTTACAGACAGTCCTGAGATTTTGGACATGAGCTGTCAATATACACAGATTGTTTTATTTTTCAGTATTGGAAGTATGTATCACTTATATTCTGAAAAATTATTTCAAGCAACGGGCAATATGATTATGCCTATGTTTTTTCAGGGAATAGGGGCTATTTTTAATATTATTCTGGATCCGGTGTTGATTTTCGGATGGTTTGGATTGCCGGCTATGGGAGTGCAGGGAGCAGCTGTCGCAACAGTTGCCGCACAGATTTTAGCAGCGGCACTTTCTATGGGATTTTTCCTGAAAAAATGTCCTTCTATTAAAATTAATTTAAAAGATTTCCGGTTGGACGGGGCGATTTTGAAAAAAATTTATATGGTGGGAATTCCTTCTGCCATTATGATGGCGTTGCCGTCTATTTTAGTAGCAGCATTAAATTCTGTTTTGGCGTCTTTTTCTGCAACAGCTATTGCAGTATTTGGACTTTATATTAAAATCCAGTCTTTTGTATACATGCCGGCAAATGGTGTTGTACAGGGGATGCGTCCGATTATGGGTTATAATTATGGTGCCGGAAATAAAAAACGTATGAATGAAACTTTAAAGGCAAGTATGGAGGCAACCGGTGTGATTATGCTGATAGGTATGCTGCTGTTCTTGCTGTTTCCGGGATTTATTATGAAACTGTTTGATGCAAATCAAGAGATGCTGAGAATTGGTGTGCCCATGCTTCGTATTATTGCTATAGGATTTTTAATTTCTACAGTAGGATGTGTACTTTCCGGTGCATTTGAAGCATTGGGAAAAGGAATACAGTCACTGGTGATTTCTGTGTTGCGCCAGTTAGTAATTATTATTCCGTTAGCTGCATTATTATCCAAAAGTATGGGATTATTTGGCGTATGGATTACATTCCCAATCGCAGAGCTTTTGGCAGCTTTTGTAGGATGTGTACTTTACGGACAATTTATGAAGCATTTGAAATTATAGGAGTAAAGCAATGGGAAAACAGAAGGAAAAAGAAATTAAGACAAATGCAATGAGAATTTTAGATAAAAATAAAATTTCTTATGAAGTTCTTCAATATGAGTGTGATGAATTTATTGATGGGCTTCATACGGCACAAAAAACAGGAGCTCCTGTGGAGCAGTCTTTTAAAACATTGATTGTGCAAGGGAAAAGTAAAGAATACTATGTGGTTGTTATTCCCATTGCTCTTGAAATTGATTTGAAAAAAGCGGCAAAGGCAGTGGGAGAGAAATCCGTAGAACTTATCCATGTAAAAGATATAACAAAAGTAAGCGGATATGTACGAGGAGGATGCAGTCCACTGGGAATGAAAAAACAGTACCCTACGATTATTCATGAAAGTGCGCTTGCGTATGAGGAAATATATGTAAGCGGAGGAAGAATTGGTACAACTTTGAAATTAAATCCAAAAGAATTAGCTGAGATTGTATCGGGGAAATTTGTTGAAATAGCAGCGGGATATACACATTGAGGTATATCCCGCCTTTTTACATAGAAAATTAAATTTTGAAAAAATTATAAACGGAAGGAGTCTTTCACAATATCTGCGAGAAGCTGCTGTCCCTGAATGGTAAGATGAATACCGTCTGTAGTGATGTTTTCATATCCCTGTTCCTGAATTTTTTTATTCAGAGGTGCTTGCAGAGGAATAAAGTAAGCACCATAGTTACGGGCAAGTTTTTGAATGTTTTTAGACATTTTTTTCTGCCATGGTATCCAGTCCTCATATTCTTCATGTTGAGGCAGAATAAAAGGTTCTAAAATAATTACTTTTGCCTGCGTTTCTCTGGATAAATCAAAAAGCATCTCATGATAGGCACGAATACTGTCTTCCAACATATAAAGTTTATCCTGTTCGGAAGCAGAGGAATTTGCAATCAGCCCGATATCATTAACTCCTACCAGAATGCTGATATAATCAGGTTTTAAAGAAATACATTCACGATGGAGAGTTTCTGCAACATTTTGCACTACATAACCCTCTACACCACGATTAACAATGTTCCAATTCTGATTTTGAGCTTTTAAACGTTCTGAAAATATATTTACATAACCAAATCCCAGCTCGTTAGGAGAAGTTTTCCTGCCGGCATCGGTAATACTGTCACCTAAAAATATAATAAGTCCCATAGTCTATACTCCTTATTACTGTTTCTATTCAATATTTTAACTGAAAATCACAGAGATTGCAAATGATAATTTTGTGTAGTCTATCCAAATCGAAAAATTGGTAATAATTTCTCTTTACAAATGTTTTTAGCAAGGCTATAATCAGATACAACTTCAAGATATTCTTACAGTCGTTCGACTGATATTTTCCAAAGTTTTAATTGAATAAAAGAGGTGATTTTTTGTCAGTACAATCATTGCTTGTGTTGTATTTTGCCGGTATTGCTATGTGCATGGATTTTTTAATAGAAAGGGTGGTGAACGGATTTATTATAGTGTTTTTTCTGACAGGAACTTTCTGGCAGATTGAAGAAAATGGGATAGCAGGGGCTTTATCAGGTGGATTGGGTTTCTTATTGCCTTGTATCTTGTTGTTTCCGTTGTTTTATTTTCAAATGCTGGGTGCGGGAGACATCAAATTACTTTCTGGTCTGGGAGTTTTTTTAGGTGTATCTGCTGTGTTTAAACTTATTCTTTGTTCTCTTTTTCTGGGAGGAATATTATCTTTTGCATTTCTGATTTCATGTGGGAATTTTAAAGAGAGATTATCTTATTTTTTCGATTATGTTTATGAATATAGTCAAAGTAAGGTGTTGCGTAGTTACATAAAAAAAGGCAATCAGCCTGAAAACTTTCATTTTACAGTACCGATATTTTTAAGTGTTATGCTTTATGTAGGAGGAGTTTATTGAAGAAAAATATGATTGCAGTCTGTGATTCAGACACAGATTATGCCTGTAATTTTACAGAGTATTTGAACAACAAGAAAAAGCTTCCTTTTCGTGCAGAAGCTTTTACAGATGTAGAAAAATTTTATAATTCGGTGAGCAGTCAGTCACCGCCTATGCTGTTGATTGCACAAAAAGATGTAGACGATAGAATACAGCAGATAGAACAGGAAAACATAGTGGTGCTTTCCGATGAAAAAGAGGAAAAAAGATTACCATATAAGTGTATCTATAAGTATCAGTCAGCAGAAAGTGTAATTAAGGAAGTCATGGAATATTATACGGAGAAAACGCAAGTTTCTTTTTACTCTGATGTAGAACAGGGAATGAAAATTGTGGGAATTTATTCACCTTCCGATATATGTGTAAATTGTCTATTTGCTTTGACGGCGGCGCAGATTTTGGGAGAGGAAAAAAGAGTGCTGTATATCAGTATGGAGGATTTTGCGGGATTGGAGCAGTTATTTTTACAGGAATATGAGAAAAATCTTACTGATTTCTTTTATGCACTGCGCTGTGGAAAGGAAAACTTGTGGGAGGAACTAGAAGAAATGATACAGCAACAGGGTGATATGGAGTATTTGCCGCCGGTGGAGTCACCGGAAGATATTAAATCCATTCCTTTTGCTCATTGGGGCAGTCTTTTTGAAACAGTTAAAAAGAGTGGCAGATACCAGTTGCTGATACTGAATATCAACAGTGCGGTGGATGAGTTATTTTCTGTGTTGAATTTATGCAGTGAGATTTATATGCCTGTAAAATCGGGATTTATAGCAGATTGTAAGCTTTCTCAGTTTCATACATTGATGAAAAATTGGGGTGTCATAGAAGAAGATAGAATAAAAGTAGTTTCTCTTTCAGGCAGCAGTCAGGCAGGTATAGAGGAAATACAAACTGTGCAGGAATTAAAAATAGGCCCTTGGGGAAGCTTTGTAAGAAAGGTGCTGAAAAGTTGTGAAGGAAGAAAATAATGATGAATTCCAAAGCTTGCGAAAAATATTAGTAGAAAGGTTGGAAAATACATGGAAAGACTTAGATGAAGATGTTTTAGAGATAATAGATGAAATTTTACATCATTATGGAAAGCAGAAGTATATGTCCATTGCACAGAGGGAAAGGCTACGAAATGCACTTTTTTTATCTGTGCGGCGTATGGATGTGTTGGAGGAGTTGCTGGAAGATGATGATGTTACAGAGATTATGATTAATGGCTGGAATAAAATTTTTATAGAAAAAGGAGGGAAAATCGAGAATTTCGGAAAAAACTTTTCTTCTCCGGAAAAGCTGGATGATGTGATTCAACAAATGGCATCCAGATGTAATCGTGTAATTAATACATTACAGCCTATTGTGGATGCAAGGTTAGTAGGAGGAGAGCGAATAAATGCAGTGATTGCTCCGGTTGCACTGGATGGCCCGGTACTTACCATAAGGAAATTTCCGGAAAATCCTATTACCATGGATAAATTATTGGAGTTAGAGAGCATTACAGAAGAAGCAGCCTGTTTTTTGAAAAAGCTTATGGCAGCAGGATATACGATTTTAATAGGAGGTGGAACGGGATCAGGAAAAACCACATTTCTTAATGCATTATCAGAATATATTCCAAAAGATGAAAGAGTAATTACCATTGAAGATAATGCGGAATTGCAAATTCAGGGTATAGAAAATCTGGTTCGTTTGGAATGCAGACCGGCGAATATAGAGAAAACCCAGGAAATTACTATTGGAGATTTATTAAGAACCTGTCTTCGTATGAGACCAAGCAGAATTATTGTAGGGGAGGTGAGAGGAAAGGAGGCAGCAGAACTTTTGCAAGTTGTCAATATAGGGAATGACGGAAGTCTGAGTACAATTCATGCCAATAGTTGTAAAGATATGGTAAGCAGGCTGGAAACCATGGTACTTATGGGAATTGATTTGCCTATACCAGTTATTCGCCGTCAGATTGTATCGGGTTTTGATATCTTTGTACACTTAGGAAGAATGTCAGATAAAAGCAGAAAAGTATTGGAAATCTGTGAAATAAAAGAAATTTCAAAGGAAGGTGAGGTCATATTAAATCCATTATTTATCAGAAACACAAACTTAGAAAAAAAGGAACATCTTTATCACACCGAAAAGCTTACAAAAGCAGGGATTGCCCTGTAAACAAAATTGACTATGATGTTTATCATCTTTCTATACAACAGTGGGGGATTTATTTTACAGAGGCAGTGTGTGCCTGTATGGGAATAAATTATTTGTTTTATAAAAGTCCGATAGTCTTTTTCTTTATGTTTCCATTACCTTTTTGGTATATACATCAAAGGAAAAAACAGCAAATCCGCTTGAGGAAGAAACGATTAAATTATCAGTTTAAAGATGCTTTAAACGCCATGCAGGTAGGGATATCGGCAGGATATTCTTTAGATAATACTATAAAAGAAGCAAGGAAAGATTTGGAAAAGATGTATGGAGCAAAAGCAGAAATGGCAAGAGAGTTTGCATACATAGAAAAACAACTGGGACACAGCATATCCTTAGAGGAACTGCTATATGATTTGGGAATTCGAAGCAGAGTAGAAGATATCTTGAATTTTACAGACGTTTTGATACAGGCAAAGAAAATGGGAGGAAATATGCGGGGAATTTTAAATCGTTGTATTTCATCTATTGAGGAACGTATTCAGGTAAAAAAGGAAATAGATACCATTTTAGCATCAAGAAAAATGGAGCAGAAAATTATGAGTTTTATTCCTTTGGGAATTATTTTCTATATGCAGATTACTTCTCCGGAATTTTTAAGCGTATTATATGGAAATCCGGCGGGAGTTTGTGTTATGACAATTTGCCTTTTTTTGTATATTGCAGCGTTTCAATGGGGAGTGAGGCTGACGCAGATTGACATTTAAAGAGTGGGGAAAGGACAAAAAGAATTTTTGTATGGCAGCGTTTATTATTTTGTTGGGAAATCTTTTGGGAATAGGAATTTTTATAAAAGAAGAAAAAGAAAGAAATATAAAGTATCTGGAAAGAAATTCTTATGGAGAAGGCGGATATGAGGAAACACTTTTTGCCGAAATACAAGGGAAGACACAGGAAATCACAGTCTATGTAGAGGAAGAAAGCTATACAGAAAAAGAAATAGAACATTATATAAAAGAGGCAAAAAAAGAGTTGGATAAATGGCTGAAAAAGGTAAAGAAAGGAGGAAAAGATTTTCGTTTTCCACAATCTTTGGAAGGAAATCCGGTAAAAATATCATGGAGCACAGGAAATCCAGAAATATTAAGCTGGGAAGGAATATTGGGAGAAGATATTCCTGAAAAAGGAGAAAATGTAGAAATCGTTGCGTTTCTTTCTCTTGGAGAAGGAACAGAAATATGGCAAAAGAAGGTTACTGTATATCCACCCTCATTAAGCGAGAAGAAAAAGTTGCAAAAAGAAATACAAAAAGAGGCAGAACTTTTAAGCGAAAATCCTTCAGAACCTTTGTATCTTCCTCAAACAGTACGGGGAGAGGAAATCCGTTATAGGAAAACAGGGACAGAGACAGGGAGAATTATTTGCATAATGTCTTTGGTTTTAGGGCTGGGTGTTTATCCTTTGCAAAAGGAAAAGGAGAAAAAGAAGCAGGAACTTGTGAAAAAGGAGATGCAGCGAGACTATCCTGATATTATTCAAAAACTGGTATTGTTTTTACGTGCCGGATTTACCATACGAAAGGCAATGGAGAAAATTGCAGATGGATATTTGCGAAGCAAGGAAAAATATCATGCGAAGGAAAGAAGTGCTTATGAAGAAATTGTTCGTACTTGTAAAGAAATGCAAGGAGGAATATATGAAGCAGAAGCTTATGAACGTTTTGGGGTAAGGTGTGGACTTTCTCAATATAAAGTGTTGTCCGTTTTATTAGTGCAGAATTTGAAGAAAGGCAATCAGAACCTTTTGGAGCTTTTGGAGAGAGAGGAGGCAGTGGCGGAAGATGAACGAAAGCGCAGTGCCAAGGTAAGAGGGGAAGAAGCTTCCACAAAACTTTTGCTTCCTATGGTACTGCAGTTAATTGTTGTGTTAATGATTTTAATGATACCCGCATTTTTTAGTTTTTTATAATAGGAGGTAGGAATTATGAGAGGATTAAAGGAGTTTTGGCAGGAAGAAGACGCTGTCGGTGTAGTAGAAATTATACTTATACTGGTTGTGCTTATTGGGTTGGTTTTAATTTTTAAGGAACAACTTACCAGTTTGGTAAAAAGTATTTTATCTAAAATTACGAAGCAGAGTAACAGCATATAGAGGTGAAAGAGTGAAGCAAAAAGGAAGTATGACAGTAGCTATGAGTATTTTGCTGTTGGTTCTGTTGTCGCTTATTACAGTAAGTATTCAGTCGTCTCGAATAGCGTGCGCCAGAACGCAAGCTGTCAATAGTATGGATACGGGACTTTATTCACTTTTTTCGGAATATGACAGAGAACTTTTAGAAAGGTATCATTTGTTTTTTCTGGATACTTCTTATCGTACCGGTACAGTGCAAATATCTCAGGTATTAAATCATTTAGAGGATTATATGAGACCTGTTTTAGAGTCGGGTTTGACTAAGTGTGCTGTGCAGATATGTGCAGCAGACGGGTTTCGGATAGCATCGGATAAAAATGGAGCGGCAGTGAAACAGCAAATTGTTCGATATATGAAGGAAAACTTGGGAAATGCAGGTATAGAAGCTTTATTAAAAAAGACAGAGGAAGAAAAAAAGGAGTTAGAGGAACAAGAAAACATAAAAAATGGCGGAATGGAAGAATTAAATTCAGAAGAAACCATTCCTATGCCGGAAATTTCAGAGACAAATAACCCTTTAGAAATTATAAAAAGCTTTAAAGAAAATGGATTTTTATCTTTTGTTTTACCAGATGGTGTAAATGTATCGGAAAAAACAGTAGATTTGTCTGCTTTTTTATCAAATAGGGAAAGACAACAGGGAATGGGAGAATTTCAAGAGCTGGAAATAGAAGAAAACTTTACAGATGGAGCAGAAGCACCATTGTCTTATGAAATGGAATATCTTTTAGGAGGAAAAAACAGTGATAGAGAAAATTTATCTTCTGTTATAAAAAAACTTCTCATTCTTCGTGAAATCAGTAATCTGTCGTTTCTTTATACCAATCCACAGAAGCGAGGAGAAATTGCAGCATGTGCTTCTGCTTTATCTTTTCTTTTGCTTATACCTGAAGGCATGACTTTTGTACAAGGTGTTCTGGCAGCAGGATGGGCATACATGGAAAGCATTGCAGATGTAAAATCATTACTTTCTGGTGGATGTGTGCCTCTGGTGAAAGATGTAGATAGTTGGAAGACACAGCTTTCTAATTTAAGAGCAGATACCGGAATTTCTACAGAAAAAGGTGTTAATTATGAGGAATATTTACGGATTTTACTGTTAGGTGTATCAGAACAAAAGCTACTGATGCGAATTATGGACATGATAGAGATTAATCTTAGACAGGAAGATGGTAAGGAAAATTTTGCTTTTGATACCTGTATTGATGCTATTGCAGTAAGTTTTCAGATTGTGGGGCCAGAAAATAAAGTATGGCAGGCAGAAAGAATGTATTCTTATGATATGTAAAAAGGAAAGGGGAGGTGGAAAACCATGAAACAGAAAAGACAAAGAAAGGGGGTGGAAGTTCTCCGGCAAAAGGCAAGTTTAACTGTGGAGTGTGCGGTTGTTCTGCCTCTTTTCTTTTTTGCTATGATAATACTGGCAGGACTTTTGGATTTATACAGAACAACAACCATGATACAGAGTATCTTGTGTGAAAGTGCAAAAGAGTTGGGAATGTACGCATATTGTAATGAGGAAGACACACAGTCTCCGGTGGGAACAGTCAGCAATCGTATTTGTCAGATTTATGCTAAGAAAAAGATAAAAGAAGAACTTGCAGATGAAAATTTACTGGGGATTATGGGTGGAGTCAATGGGATAAAATTGTCACAATCTTCCTATGAAAATGGAATGATTTCTCTAAAAGCGTTCTTTTTCTATCAGGCACCTTTTACACGTTTTCAGACTTTTCCTGTCAGAATTCAGGTACAGGGACAGGCAAGAGCGTGGATTGGTTATACATCTAAAGAAGAATTATTTCAGACCGAAGAAATGGTATATGTTACAGATTGGGAAAGTGTTTATCATACCAGTGCTTCCTGTAGCCATTTAAGGCTTTCTGTACAGGGGATGTCTTATTCAGAGGCTGAACAGAAGAAAAACATATATGGTGGGAAGTATCATGGCTGTGAGAGATGTATGGAAGCAGGAGAGAAACCGGAAATAGTTTATATTACACCCATGGGAAATCGTTATCATAAAGATAAAACATGTGGCGGATTAATACGTCATGTCAAGTTGGTGAAAAAATCTCAAGCACAACATTTGAATATCTGTGAGAGATGCGGAGGATAAAAGCATGAAAATGAAATGGTTGGTACATTTGTGTATTCTTTTTCTGTGCAGTGTGGAAGATGGGAAGCAAAAGACAGTTGCTTTGTGGAAAATTTGTTTTTATGGGATTTTTGTAACAGGCACATTGCTGGGAGAAATATTTTTGCAACATGGAAATCAGTATGAAAAATTGCTAACGGCTCTTATAGGAAGTATTCCGGGCATTTTTTTCTTTGCAATTAGCAGAGCGTCCAGTGAGGCAGTAGGCTATGGAGATTGCTGGATTATTTTGATTATGGGAGTATCTGTGGGGCTTTGCAATACTTTAGGAATTTTATCAATAGCACTTTTTGCTACTTTTCTATGGGCGGTTTTTATTTTTGTATGGAAAAGAGGAAGACGAGACAGGGAAATTCCATTTCTTCCTTTCTTGACAATGGGAATGGCAGGTGCTTATGTATGGATGATATAAAAAAATTAAAGTTAAAAGGAAGTTATACAGTGGAAATGGCATTAATAAGTGGGGTATGGCTTTTGGTGATTTTTGCGTCTTTACTTTTGATTTGGGGTACGCAGATGAAAGTGTGGAAAACAGCACAAATCTGTGAGATTTCTGTATATGGAAGTGGTCGTGTTTTGATAAATGAAGAAAATGGAGTAAACGAGACAAGGAAAAGAGTAGCTGATATGCAGGAAACATATACCGTGAGTGGAGGAAAAGAAGAAATTTCTGTGGGGTTTCAAAAAAATCTTCATATCCCATTTCAAAATTTGAATTGGAATATGAAAGAGCAGTGGAGATGTAAGGTAATAAAGCCTGTGGATTTCATTGAAAAAGTACAAAAACACCGTAGATTTTCGCAAAACATAAAATAAAAAAGTAGTAGAAGGGGGTTAAACACTTTGGAGATTACTTTTAAGAGAAATATGAGCTGTAATTTTGCTGTTTTGCCATTAGAAAATCCGTTAAAAGATAATTATCAAACTCATATTTTATTGGAAAATCAGGTGTCTGGATTGCTCCCCTGTAAAATGCAGCGGATAAACGGAAAAGAATATCTCTATTATGAAATTACAGGGAGCCAGAGTCTTACAAACCTGTATGAGAAGGGGAAATTTGATAAAAATACATTGAAAGAACTTTTTCTGCAAATAGTTGCTACTTTAGAGAGGCTAGATGAATATTTACTAAATCGAGATTTCCTGCTTTTAAATCCTATGTATATATATAAAAATTTGGATAAAGAT
>PPYF01209011.1_pt1 | contig 12709 bp, 11 predicted proteins | sample 1559871 | NCBI WGS metagenome assembly PPYF01 (sample SAMN08240021, study PRJNA423297) | Human gut metagenome, whole genome shotgun sequencing project. | reverse complement strand
GTGCAGACGTGTCCGTACGGTTGCTGACACATGATCTCTTTTTATAATATTCAAATAATTTACGTGATTCAAACCACTATACAGTATGTATGTTATGCGGTATTGGTTGATGATTTTTGTATTTTTTTATTAACAGAAGGTAAAAGGACTTCTACAACACCGATTTATCGAGATGTTTATGAAGCATAATCACATTACCTTCTGTTTAAAAATCCCCTATTTTTATCATATACTCGAAATCTACAGTTGGCCAACTACAAAAATCACAATTTCTTTTTTCTTGTAACCAACTTTTTAATATTTTTCAACTATTGTATGTTACACATAGAATACAAATATGGAGACTGTTTTTATTAATTTTTTAATTTATCTAATTCCAATAAATCTATCCCCATAATATTAAGAATATCCTCAAAACTTACTGTTTTAAATCCATTTTTATATTGTTTAAAAATCGCATTCAACTCTGAATGAAATTTCTTATAGTAATCTTTATTAAGCAATATCTTAAGATATAATATTGCAACAACAATACGTCTATTATTATAATTTGTAATTTCTAAATAATTAGCTATGTTAGATACACGTATATTTTTATAATCAGAATTATAAAGACGTTCGTCATGTGCACACTGATTTCTTACTAAATTAAATATCTTTAATGCCGATTCCATATCCTTACTATTTATCCTAAGTATCTTGGAATTTTTATATTGTTTCATATATTTTTCAGCATAATATTTTGCGATAATATTTTTTTCTGAATCTTTTAATGCACCATACAAATATGAAAGATTTCCTATTGTAAGATAATTAACTAAAACCCATAACGGAACAGAACCATGATCCTCAATATAATGTTTTATTGCTCCTTTAGCACCAACGTTATCATGTATAGTCTTGGTAAGAATAGAAATTTGTTTCAATACGCCTTTCGGATCGTCTTCTCTATAATTCGCAATATCCAAATATGAATTAGCTTTTGGATATTTTCTTGAAAATTCATGTGAAATAACCGTTTTAAACGAATTTTCAAAAATAAGTAAGTATTTCAAAAATAAAAATCTTAATTCCCTATCAAACAAAAATAATGTTTTTAACTCATTAAAATGCGCATTGGACAAATATGTTTCTGGCTCAACAGGTTTTCCATGTGTATCCTTAAGTAAAAACAAATCTTTATATCCATTTATGACATTATAATAATTTTCCTGTTCCAAAAAACGTTTAGGTTTTCCATCTGTTGGAACAATCAAACCTCTATTACGCAGTATAGTTAGTTGTTGATTAAACGTCTTATACTCTTTCATTCTTTTGTATCTCCTAAACAAAATGGCCAGGGCGCCGTACGCTTCCTGACCTAATCTTATGCTACTATTATATTCGCATATTTTTATTTTGTCAACATTATTGCCAATTATTCATTAAGTTATTTTCCACCAAATTTTAATATATGCTATTTCCATTTTATACGTTAAATGTGTATTTTGTTTGGAATATTTTTAATAATTGTGTTTAATGTTACAATTTATTTTATATGCCGATTTCTTAAGACCCCTGGGACTTAAGTAGCTGTCTCCTAATCGTCTAATTACTAATTACTCAATTACTAATTGATCACTTAGTAAATTTAGTATAACATAATACTTTCTTCTTATCTACTCTGAAATAACTTGATAAATCAGTATTATTATCTTCCAAGGATATTGTTCGTGATATCTCCCACCCTTGTTTTCTTTGTAAAAATCCTGCGATCTTGTCAACACTCTTGCTTTTTTATTTTTTCCAATCTTCCTTTGTTTCTTCTAGTTTTCTTTGATTTCCTGTAAAGCTTTCCATGCAAGTTCAATTGTAAGATTGAACTGCCCGATCACACCTGTTCTGTATATGTCATTATTATCTGCTAAATCAAAATCTGCATTTTTCAATACATTTAAGCAATTCGAAAAATTTTCAAGCTTTTTCATAAATCACTACACCATCCTTTTTTATTTCTTTCCTCAATTCTTCTGAAATTCCTGCATCTATTTCCACAACATCAAACATTAAAAGAGAATGTACTTTCTCCTTAATATCCCAGTAAAAAGAATCAAAGTCTCCACCATAGACAGCAATGTCTATATCACTTCTCTCCGTATTTGTTCCTCTTGCACGAGAGCCAAATAAGATAACTTTCTCAACTGAATGTTTTTTTGCAAATGTCGAAATGTCTCTTATAACTCTCTCTGGAAGATTATATTTCATATTTTGCTGCCTCCCAATCATACATTTGCAAATATTATATCATAGAAAAAAAGAAATATTCACGTATTGCTGAATATTTCTTTTTCTATCATTATTTTACCTTAACCGTCACATATTTTACCGCTTTCTGATACTTCGATGTTTTTGCTGCCGTGATCCGGATCTTGTATGTTCCTTTCTTGGCTTTCTTCTTTAATGTAACTTTTCCACTCTTAGTTACGGTCATACATTTTTTCGCTTTCTTTGGATATTTGGTCACTTTATAGGTCAGTTTTGCTTTCCCCAAAGATTGCGCTTTTAGGTTAAATGTTGCCTTTTTACGTTTTAATTTTTTTGCCTTGTAAGTTTTTATTTTTGCTGTTTTTATTATCTGTTTCTTTAATTTTAATGGTTTTACGATGTTTGGTTTTATTACTTCTGGTTTACTTTGTGCATTATTTCCAGAGATATCATTTCCATTGCCGTTTCCTGTATTGCCATTCCCTTTATTATCTTCTCCTTGATCTGGGATTGCAGGATCTTTCTTATCAAGTTCCTCTACTACAAGATCAGAACCTTTGACTTCTTCTCTCTCATCAACGATATCTGCTGAAAAATCAACATATTTTGTTACCTTAACATTATTTCCCTTATCAGCAAATTGAATGGATGTGTTTGTGTTGTTATCTAAAATCGTACTGTTTCCTTGCACTTTGGCATTGACCTCTACAATTCCTTCCTCGGAATTCTTGGATTGCATCGCAGCTGACAGATTATAATAATCTCCTTCCACTTTGATCTTCCCAGAAGTAATCGTTACTTTGTCTGCTCCATCGGCGGTTACTGCATATCCTTTGTTGTTATCATCACAAAGGAACTGGCAGCCTTCCTCTGCTTTCGTCAATTCAAATGAATTGCTTGCCGCCACTCTAAGATTCCAGATTGGATGCTCACTTTCCCAATCACTTTGTTCGCAGGAATAAACTTTCATATCTCCTGTATAATTATTTCCATCGTATTCGAGATACTTTCCTTCTGCATTTTGTAATCGGAATCGCTTATTTGCTGATATCTGAATCGTCGTCTGATCCTGATCATCTTCCTGATATGCTGATGCCGCCATCCTGCTTTTCATTTTTAAGGTCTGAATCCCGCCATTATATATTTTATCAACTCCATAATAGTTCAGATTCGTCCACAGATCTTCTACACATACATCATCAAATCTTGAATTTGAATCTGCAAAATGGAAGCTCTTGAAATCAGAAGAGACTTTCATTGTCAGGTATCCCCCATAACTTCCAGGGTGATAAGAATTTTCATCATAGATCGTAATCTCATGATTTCCATCCGTGTCCTTCTTATAACCACAAACAACAACACTATGTCCGCCCTCTGGTATCATGAAGGAGAAAACAAATGGTTTTTTCACTCTTTTTGCATACTGGGCTTCTGCTACAAATTTCTTAAGAAAAGTTTCCAGATCTCCATTTCCCCAACCTGAATTTTTACTGATTCCATACGTTGATCTTCCACTGTCCAGACACTGTGTCATCTGATAATATAAGATCATGTCTTTCATTTTGGAATTCTCATATGGGCTTCCCAGCGTCCAATAATCATGTGCGCCACTTGTAATATCATCAAAATCAATATAACCTTGGTTTCCATAACACATACTCAAAGCGATCCCATGGCATACACCTGTATGTTCTCCATGAAAATACGTGATCATTCTCCATTTACTCTGAAAATCACTACACTGCTTCACCAATTTATTTAGATATACAGGATTTGAAATGAAAGCTCTCATCCCTATATGCTTAAACTGATTCGTATCCTTACCTGTTTTAAAGTAACTGGACATTCCTCCTTCGATCACTTCTCCATAGAATTGATCTTCATCCAGATAAAATGCGGCTCTTACTCCATGATTCGAATTATTTGCTCTTGCATGTGTGATTCTGTTTGCTCCTATTGATCGTGCTACATTTTCGTAAGATTGTCCTGTGTTACAAGGCAGTCTTAGCCAGTAGGAATCGTCTGGAGCCATATAATCCAAACCAATATTATTGGTTCCCATCAACAGCTGCTCTGGTCCTATCAAGAAGAACTGATCCGTTGTATTCTCATACCATTTATCGGTTGCCTCTGCTAAAGTTTCAAACAGCTTACGATGGTATCCATTTGCATCAAAATCAAATTTGGAAGATCCTCCATCTGCTTTGTCTGCATCCAGATTATTCAAATATGTTTTCTGTGTGACCGTCTTTACACACTGAAGCTCCGAATCAGTAAAAGAAGATAAAAATCCATGCTCCTCATCATAAGCATCCTCTCCATCAAGATTTGCTGCGGAAGGTACAGATCGATTGCTCCAATCAACCTCTCCGGCAGAATTCATCCAATGTCTCAAGGCTGATTCTGTCCAGCGATTGGATCCTCTTTCAGCCCTGATGCGGTTTTTATACCCGGAATATTTTGCATCATAACTCTTCTTACACAGGATTTGATCACTCAGCATCAATTTCCCATTTGAATCCTCTCCGATGCATCTCCATTTTATCTTCTTACCCTGATAAGTTCCAAGGTAAATATAATCTCCAATATTTACTTTGCCATCCCCAGCATGTACTATTTTGTTGTTCACTGGCAGTAACGTAAATACCATACTGAATGCGACCAGTAATGTTAATATTTTGCTGATGATTCTCTTTTTCATTCCTTTCCTCATATTTTCTGAACTACTACTTTACATCTCTTTTTACAACACACCGTTTCTTGTAAAAAGAAATCCCATAGCAGATCACCTCATCATAACTATCCTCAAATTCCTTTGCATACATCCTATGATCGATCTGCTGAATAGCTTTTTCGCAATCCTCTTCTAATTTCTTCACTTCTTTTGAATATTTCGCTTCAAAAACTGCAACCTTTCCTTCACATTCATTAAAAATAACAAGATCACTTCGACCTTCTCCATGTTCTTTATTCGATTCAACACTATATCCAGCCCCAGCAAATATTCCTGCAAGAAATGTATGATAAAAATCTTCTCTATAATCATGATAACTGATCGTTATTCGCAATAACCTGCTGATCTCCTGTGTCAAAGTCTGCTCATCACCGTTCCATACTGCATCAAATAAATGCTTTCGATCTTGTAGTTTCGCTGTATCACTAAACCAATCCTGTACTGTTGTCTCAAAAATCTCTCGTATCTCTTTGTTTGGAATCTTCAATGTAATCTTTCCATCTGCACTTTCCTTCTCTTCCTTATCTCTTGTCAGATATCCTGTTAAATACAAAATACTCCAAAAATTCTCTTCTGACGAATGTAAATAATCATACGTAAGATTTTCTTCTATTTTCTGATCAATCGTGTCTCCTGCCATCAATTTTTCCATCTTTTTTTGAATTCCGCTGCCTGCGTAGTCTATGAAAGATCGTATGATCGCATTATCACTTGTATTCTTCCAGTAACTTGCTGGCTTCATGTCTGGATCGATCCGTAGATCTCTTACATAGTTCATAACATCCCATGGACAATATACATCGATCTTTCCAAAATTATACCCATCATACCATTCTTTGATTTCTTTAAAATGCTCTTGCAGTCCAATATCTTTTAAGATATCTTTTACTTCCTGATCGGTAAATCCAAAATATTCATTTAAATGTGTTGCTATGATCGTATCTGAGATAAAATTATTGGTTCCTGTAAATATACTTTCCTTTGCAATTTTCAAGCAACCTGTAACTACTACGAACTGAAGATGAGAATTATCTTTTAGAGATGTACTCATCATCGTTTTCATCACATCCAGCATTTCTTTATAGTATCCATTGCTGCTTGCTTTCGCTAATGGTACATCATATTCATCCAATAATAAAATAACCGGCTTTCCGTAATGCGCATTCATCATTCTTATGATGGTAGCCACACTGATTTTTATCAGGTCTTCTGATAAATTTTCTTCACTTATATCTTGTAACTTTAAAAAGATCTTTTTATCATTCTCATTTATCTTATCGCTATCTGATAAATAATCATGCTCATTGCAGATCCATGAAATCTGATTTCTTAACATCTTCATAGCTGATTGAAAATTCAATCCATCCACATCTTTGAAGGAAATAAATAATGTTGGATACTGATTCATCCATTTTTGACATAATTCTATATCTCTTGAGATCTTCAAATCTTCAAATAGTTTTCTGCTGTCTTTTCGTATATCAAAGAAATACGCCAACATACTCATGCCGATCGTCTTTCCAAAGCGTCTTGGTCTCGTGATCAATGTAACTTCTGCGATTCTTGATTCCAGTAATTCTTTGATCAAATTCGTTTTATCTACATAATAATATTCATTTTGTCTTAATTTATGAAAATCAGAAATTCCTACTGGTAATTTCATATTGTTCATTGCCAACACCACCTTCTTAGACTTTATCTAATAACAAAACAGCCTCTTCCATTTGCTTTAGCTTCATATAAGATCTCATCGGTCTTTGTCAGAAGTTCCTTGATCGTTTTTGGATATGTAAAACGATATACTCCAATACTGCAGCTTACTGTAACTTCCTTCTGAATTCCTGAGATATTTTGAAAGAATTGTTCCAGTTCCTTTTCTAACACTTCCTGGCTCATCTCTTCTTCGATCATCACAGCAAACTCATCTCCACCAACTCTTCCGACTGCTCCATATGGCTCAAATTGTTCTTTTAAAAACATCGCAAATTTCTTTAAGGTTTCATCTCCTGCTATATGTCCCAGTTTATCATTGATCTGCTTAAACCAATCCACATCCAAGAATAAAAACCATCCTTGATGGCCCTGAATCCTCTGATCACTTTGAATATTTTGGCAATGCTGCAAAAACAGTCTTCTTCCCATCACCCCAGTAAGGAAATCAATCTCCCCTTGATATTCCCGATACTTCATATATTGGTAGATCATAAGCATCGTCAATATTAAGATAAAATCCAATGCAAGCATTGCGATCAAAAACTGTACCTGTAAATGTAGCAGATCAATCTCTATTGTTCTTGTTACATGAACTCTGTGCTGTTTCAACATACATGTAGACCGATTTGCAAAATATCCAGTAGAAAATATCGCTATACAAATAATCAAAAAACTGATCCCTGATGATATAGCGACTATCTTAGAAGACAGATATGGATCATCCAAAGATTGATTTACCGCATCCTTGTATTTTTGAATGCGTTCCTTGTGATAAATCTTATATGCCACCTCTACCCAGAAAAGACAACATAGTGCAATAAGTGCATCATTGATCCCCATATGAAATGTTGACATTCCAGTATAGCCAAGTTGTGGAAAACAGGCTCCCATAACAGTGAACACTAAGAAAGCATGTATCCACTGTGAGATCAAAGAAAGAATCCAGATTCCTATTTTCTCATACTTTCGTCCTTTTATGAGAGAAAACAGATATCCGATCACAAAGCCAAACAGAACTCTTGACCCAACACTTAGTAAAATGCTTCCATTTGTTTTGCTTCATATCTCTAATCTTCCTTTGCTTTTGTGTCTCTTAAACTTCTTCCCAATTCTTCTTTGCTTACTTACATCATATCATAAAAACAAAGTATCAACGACACCTGAATGCCCAAAATCAAAGGTATCCCTAATCTAAAATACCACTTTCTTGTCTTATGATGAAATACTGTCATACCGATCATTGCTCCAATGGAGCCTCCGATCAGTGCAAGTATGATCAATTTTTTCTCTCTGACTCTCCACTGTCTTGTCATCGCTCTCCATTTGTCTAGTCCATACAATGCAAATGTTATAACGTTGATCATGATCAGATATAAGTGAATATATGCTGATTGCATTTGTAGGTCTCCTCCCATTCGAAATCCTTAAGGTTTATGGTAATTCTCTGTATATTTCTACTTTCCAATAACCGCTCCTTGCTGATCCATGTCTTGTTAACATTCCATATCCTTTTAGTTTCTTAATATTACTCTCTATACTTCGACTTGAAACCCCTATTTGTTCTGCTATTTTTCTAGCTGAACATTGATTATCCTCAGATAAAATTTCAAGAATCTGTTTTTGAATATCAGTTATTCTACCATTTTTTATTTCTATCTGATCTTTCTCCGATTTTTCTCCGAACTTTCTCCGAACTTTCTCCGAATCTTTTCTGATTTTTCTCTAATTTTTCTTCATTTTTTCTCTCGAGTTCATCAATGCTATCATTTTGTGGATTATCATATGAATAATCTTCATTTAATGGCACAATAATCCTAAATACATCCCCTTCTACAAATTCTGGTTCTTCTCCTGAATAATATTTCGAATACTTAAATATATTTCTCACTCCTGAACCTAATCGATCTGACCATCCTATATTTCTAAAAAATGAAGCAATAATAGGATTCTTTGGATTTGGTTCCATATTATCAGGTGTAATAATTCCATCTCCTGATGACCGATTCGCATTTTCTGTATACATCCTATCTTTTTCTATTACAAATTTAGCTGTATATGAACTCGTAAATTCTCTATGAATTAATGTATTTGCAATCATTTCCCTGGTTATAATATTCCTCAGATTTTTTCGTTCCACCCCTTCTATAAAAAATTTATCAGACAAATGTTTTCTTCCAAATTCCATTAATTAATCGTAACTTTCTATTAAGTTTGTTCTTATGATCTCCCGGTCATCATAGCGATCCACATTAACTCTTCTTACTAATGCATCCGTTTCATAAGCTGGGCAAATATCCATGATCAGATCATCTTTTCCCAATAACATAACTGCTGCCAGATTATATCCACTTTCTCCTGTTGCTCTGTCCTTTCCATATAATCCCGCACTTCTCAATAATTCCTCATCACTCATACTTTCCCAACTATGCAAACCTTCTATATTATTTGTTGCCATTTTTCTAATTCGTGGCAATAAATCTAATCTAAAATCTTCCAGTGAAATATAAGGATAAATCTGTTTCTCTGTAAATCTATTCTGTTTTCTAATATACATCATTGCAAGTTGGGCTGTTGCAGTAACTTTTACATCTGCATCGTCTACTCTGTCATAAACTTCCTTTTTGAAACTGTGTACTTCTGCGCTGACTGGTATATGAATATGAATTATCGTTTTTCCTTCATACTTTATAATTTCTGGTGATAGATATATGGTTGGAGTAAACATATTGGGATTACTGATAATCTTTATAAAATTCTTTACCATATCTCCTGCTGCATTTTCAGGAACTCCACAAACAGTCCCATCGTCTTCTACTCCAAGGTAAATATCTCCACCAAAACGATTCAGAAAGGAGCATACACTTTGATATACATCATTTTCTATTCGGTTGCTGCATCTTTTAAATTCTACTGCTATTGTTTCACCTATCTGCAATATGGTTCTTAATTTTTCTTGATCCATAGTATGTATCACCTCTCCTTTATTTTTTTATTCGTTGACATAAAATATACCAAATGTTAGTATATTAATAAAGAAAGGTGCTACCGATGACGGTTCGCCTGATATTAATAAGTTATAAAAATAACCGCTTAACTTTCCAGGCTAGGGCGGTTATTTTTCTGTCTTGGCATCATGCTTTCCACGCACTAGAACTCCCCGTAGAAAGCGAACCGCCATTCATGTCAATGTAGTAACACCTGATATATATTTTAACAAACAGTTTTATTATAATCAATATATTTATGTGGTATTCTCTTTATTTAACTTAATTCTAAATACTGATTATTTAATATATACTTGTTCTAACATTTTTGCTTTAATATAACACGCTAAAGGAAATGATATCATTGCCAATAATGTACTATATTTTCTATTTTTTGAAATATTTTTTTCTTTCATTACTGCTATCATATTTATTTTATATCTTCCACGATATTCCTTTAATTTCATTAATGCTCTTTTTTGTTCTGAACCTTGAAGAAATTTTCGAATATATATATATAACCGCATACATTCTGCTATTAAATCTGTAATTGCTGGATATTTTATTTCTGGATAATTATTTACAATATATTTTGTTCTGTCATATACTCCATCTAATGCATCAAAATCTTGAAATGAAAATTTTTCATGTGATACACTTGTACTTCTCATGCGATAACCATATAACTTATTTTGAATAAAACCTATATTTTTACACCTTGCAATTGCTTGATATTTCCAAAAAACATCTTCATTTTTCCTTCCCTTTAAAAATTCAAGATCCTTTAACAATTTAGTTTTGTAAATTCCATTTGTTATAACATCACTTTCTATATGATTTACTAAATCCAATTCTGCTTCAATTACATCCTTTATTATTATCTCTGATTTAATGCTTGTCTTATCAATTGCTGATATCGTATCTTTTTCTTGAATAACTTTATGTTTAAAAAATAAACAATCTAGCTTTTTTTTATTTTCTAAATATTCAACTAATACCCTTACCATATCTGGAACCACTACATCATCTCCATCTATGAGTAAAAAATATTCTCCAGTTATTATTTTCATACCATTATTTCGTGCTGCTGAGCATCCTTGATTTTGTTGATGAATAACTTTAATTCTCTTATCTTTTTCTCTCCATTTATCACAAATCATTCCACTCTTATCTTTTGAACCATCATTTACTAAAATAATTTCAAGATTTTTATATGTTTGATTTATAACTGAATTAATGCATTCTTCTATATAATCTTCAAGATTATATATTGTAATAATAATGCTAATTTTCTTTTCTCCTTTATCCATCTAATCCATCTCCTTTTGTTGATAATAAAATATCTTAAATACATTAAGTAATTTTAATTTCTTTTATCTATTTTTATTTTTTCGAACCTCATTTGATTTCCTGATGTCTATAAGACAACTGAATTACTATACTTTAGTCTATTGGAGATAAATAATTATTTATCTTGCTTCTTCTTCGTTATCTTTCAATTTTACGAAACATCCCTTTAACTAATGATTTTTCATACTCATTCATCTCTAATATCCATGATCCAATTACAAAAATTATTGCATATATTACTACGAAAATTAACAGCATCCAAAGATTCTTTATGCCAAATTCTTTGACTATTACCTTTCCCAATATAGTCATCACAACTGGTATAATACTAATCCTTAAAATATTCTTCCAAAACTCTACAATATCAAGTTTGACAACTTTCCAATAATACCAGTTCATCAAAATTCCATTTCCAACAACAAATGCAACTGCTGTACATGCTGCTCCAATGATTCCGAATTTTGGCATAGCTAAAATTGTTCCTATTACATTTAATACTTCAATCACTGCATAGAAATTTTCAAGGTCTATGGGGTCTCTCCCAGGACCTAGTTCATAACATTTCTAACATTTTTATTCTATCAGATTCTTCTTTTATTTGTTTTCTTTTATTTTCTTGCACCGCTATCCATTCAGAAAGATCTGCTGATAACTTACTTATTTCTGTATATAAAACTAATAAATCTATCAGGTTATTATTTTGATTTTGTTTTTTTAATAATACCAAACTTTGAATTTCTATTTCATAGTTATATTCAATATCACCAATTTCTTTTAATTTATTAATAATTTTTTGTTCTAAAATTCTATTATTATATTTTATATTATATATGTTATAATATATCATCAATATTTTTCTTTCATATGAAATTTCTAAATTCATTCTTGAATTATATCCAAACATCAATTTGCCACTATCAATCAATACACATTGGTACATTAATGACAATATATCCATTTTTGAAAGTTCTTTTTTTTCTATTTTTTCCACAATTTCTTTTATTCCGTGTTCTAATACATTGCTATTAAATCTATCTCCTTCTAAACTATATAACATGCAGAAAAAATCATTTGATATATATCTCTGGTTTCTTATTTCATCACCCAAAAACTTCTTCTGATTCTTATCTGAAACCTGAATAGACATATAATATGCTGCAAAATAAGTTTGAAATGATCTGTGTGTAAATTTATATCTATTACCGTCTTTAATAATCAAACAGACAATATCTTTAATATCAGAAAAAAACATTTCTGGATTTTCAATTGCTTCCTGCAAACTTAATCTCTCAATTCCTTTTCCTATATATTCACAGATTTCTTCTTTACTAAATTCATATTTTTGCATAAAATATGTCTGAAAGCAAAAATAAGAAAATAAATCTTTAAACTCTTTTTTTCCTAATTTTTTACATTTGTAATTTCTTTTAAATTTTATATCTGATTTTTGATTATCCGCATAAACACCATACTTTCAAGCACTTTGAAGTATAGAAAATTATTCAATTTACCACGAATTTACCACGATTGAATGAGCCTTGATATGACAATAAAATAGCACTAAAAAGACACCTCACTTAAACGGTGTCTTTTGTTAAAAAGCAATCAATCCTAAGACTAACTGCTTTGTGTGTATAGATATAATTTGATTAAGTTTTAAAACCAGCTTATTTTTTCATCTCTA
>PPYF01017234.1_pt1 | contig 12709 bp, 9 predicted proteins | sample 1559871 | NCBI WGS metagenome assembly PPYF01 (sample SAMN08240021, study PRJNA423297) | Human gut metagenome, whole genome shotgun sequencing project. | reverse complement strand
CCCGAATGACGAACGTTACAAGCAGTACTTCGGCCAGGAAGTCTACTCCCCGCTGTTCAAGGTCAAGGTGCCGATTCTGGCTCACCCGGCCGCCGAAATGGACAAGGGTGCCGGCATCGCCATGTGCTGTACGTTCGGTGATGTGACCGACGTTGAGTGGTGGCGCGATCTGAAGCTGCCCACCCGCCCGATCATTCAGCGCAACGGCCGTATCGTGATGGACACCCCGGATTGGATCACCGACCCGGCCGGCCGTGAGGTCTTTGCCGAGACCGCTGGCAAGACCACGTTCTCCGCCCGTAAGGTCATCGTAGACAAACTGCGTGAGTCCGGCGACCTGGACGGTGAGCCGACGCCGACCAAGCGTATGACGAACTTCTACGAGAAGGGCGACAAGCCGCTCGAGATCGTCACCTCCCGCCAGTGGTACCTGAAGAACGGCGGCACCGACGAGAAGCTGAACGCCGAGCTCATCGAGCGCGGCAAGGAACTGAACTTCCACCCCGACTTCATGCGCGTGCGCTACGAGAACTGGGTGCACGGCCTGAACGGCGACTGGCTGATTTCCCGCCAGCGCTTCTTCGGTGTACCGTTCCCGCTGTGGTACCCGGTGAACGCTTCCGGCGAGCCGGATTACGATCGCCCGATCACCCCGAGCGAGGATCGTCTGCCGATCGACCCGACCATCGATGTGCCGGAAGGCTACGACGAGTCTCAGCGTGATGTGCCCGGCGGCTTCACCGCCGAAAAGGACATCATGGACACCTGGGCCACCTCTTCGGTGACCCCGCAGATCGTGACCCACTGGGCTGAGCCGGATGAGGCTTCTCAGGCCCTGTTCAAGTCCACCTTCCCGATGGATCTGCGCCCGCAGGGTCAGGACATCATCCGTACCTGGCTGTTCAGCACCGTGGACCGCGCGCACTTGGAAAACAAGTGCCTGCCGTGGGCTCACGCCACGCTGTCCGGCTGGATTCTGGATCCCGACCATAAGAAGATGTCGAAGTCCAAGGGCAACGTCGTGGTGCCGAACGAGCCGATCGAGAAGTTCGGTGCGGACGCCGTGCGCTACTGGGCTGCCGCCGCGCGCCTGGGCCTCGATGCCACGTATGACATCGGCCAGATGAAGATCGGCCGTCGACTGGCCATCAAGCTGCTGAACGCCACCAAGTTTGCACTGGCGATTGGCCGCGAGGACGAGAACCACCACGTGGGCGAAGCCGCTGAGGCTTCGTGGAACCCGGCCGATGTGACCGAGCCGCTGGATCGCGCCGCCATGGCCAAGCTGGCCTTGGTGGTGCGTCAGGCCACCGAAGCGCTGGAGGCTTACGAGCACTCCAAGGCGCTTGAGGTCATCGAGTCCTACTTCTGGCAGTTCTGCGACGACTACATCGAGCTGGTCAAGAACCGTGCCTATGGAACTCCGGACGAGCAGGGCAATGTGCCGTCCGAGAAGGCCGTGAAGTCCGCCCGCACCGCGCTGGGCTTGGGCTTGGATGCCTTTGCTCGTCTGCTGGCTCCATACCTGCCGTACGCCTCTGAAGAGGTGTGGAGCTGGATGCACGCCGGTTCCGGCTCCGTGCACCGCGCCGCTTGGCCGGTTGTGGATCCGTACGTCGAGGCTGCCACCGGTGCCTCCCCCGAGCTGCTGACCTGGGCCGGCAAGGCTGTGGAGCAGCTGCGCAAGATCAAGTCCGAGGCCAAGGTCTCCATGAAGACCCCGATTCTGTCTGTGGCGCTCTCCGCCGCTGCCGAGGATGCACCGGAAACCGAAGTGGCCGTCGAGACCAGCGAGCTCGGCGAACCCCCGGTCAAGAAGCCGAAGAAGTAAGTCGCCGCTCTGGCTCCCCTCTTTGAGCCAGATTAAACCGTCGGAACCACGATGAGATATCGGGTTCCGGCGGTTTTTTGTTGCACGGCAGAAGTATTGATCTGGGCGACCGCCTGGTTCAGGAGCTCACCAGCATCGCTTATCTCTACAGTCTCGTTGACCAGTGTGCTCATATCATGCTTGAGCAATGTACCGCCACTGCCAAAGCCAAACAGCGTTGGGGCAACATCCATGGAATCACCGGCCTGAGAAACGGCGTTTTTGAACTTGCCGCTGCTTTGCTCGGTTGACCCGTCTGCAGAGTTCAGCTTGCCTCCGGCAAAGGTGTCGGCGGTCTGCGAAGAGCCGATTGACGAGTTGACACCATTGGCATAGTGCATGACGTCCGCTGAAGACAGCGACATCGTGTCATCCACCAGCGAGGCATCAGCATGCTGCGATTGCTGTCGCTGTGCGGCCTTGGCCTGTTTGCGTGCAGCACTGGCCTTGCGCTTGGCTTCCGCGGCACGAGTCTTGCCATAGAACGACTGCGATTGCGCGTCCGCCAAGCCGGCCAGTGCATGGGCCTGATCAACCGAGCCAGAACCGCTCGACGCATTCTGCACATTGCCGGAACTGGCGAACTGGTCTGAAAAACGAAGCACAATCTGACGCAATGCCGCAGCCTTACCGGTGTGCTCGGATGCCGTGGCGAGTGTGCTCATGGCAGCATCGACCTTGGACTGCGCCTCAGTCAAATCGTCGCTGCTATTGGTTTCGGCGATTGCCTGCTGCTCGTGAATCCCGGCACCAGACGAGGTACCGCCGGTCAACGCGCTGAGATTGGCCGTGTATACGTCCGTGTATTTCATCGAATACGGGATCATCGCAGCAGACAATTGGCTCTGCCCCTCGGCATACTGCTTGGATCCCTTGGTGGCCTCTTCGGCGGCTTCGGTGTTCAAATCATCCGCCAAACCAGTGGTTCCCTGCTGTTGGATGCGCCGAATCACTTCGTCCAATGCTTCGACTGCACCCGCATGCTGGTGCGCGGCGCTCACATTGTTCACTGCATCGGCCAGATCAATCACCGCTTGGGCTAATGGCGTATTTTTGGAAAGCTCTCCGGCTGTTCCCATAAGCGCGGACAGCTGGCTGGAATCACCAATGGACCCAGACAAGTGATCGGTATAGGCGCCAACATATGCAGCCATATACGCATCAAAAGCCTGCTTGTGGGTTACTTTACGCTCGGCCACCACGGACTTGTCGAGCGCACGTTCGTTGCTGCGCAGCGCATCCAGCTGATCGATAAGCTGCTGGTGCTCGCCGGAGCCCGCATCCGTCAGGGAACCAACCAAAGTAGCGCTGTTGGCAATCAGCTGGGAAGCATCTGTATCGGCAGCGGTTTGGTCGCCGGCATCGGCCTCGGACTGAGTGGCGGATCCTGCGGCCTGAGGATCGGCTCCAACGGACGGCTCTCCGGAAGACGGCAGCGCGGCGAGCGTCACGGCACCCATTGAGAACTTCTTCGCGTCCATGTAGCAGCTGAATTTCAGCCCGGAAGAAACGTTCCCTGCCGCGGCTACCACAATATCGGAGCCCTGCGTGGCTACCGAAGCCGTATTATCGGCGGAAATATCACCAGTCACTTGAGTGGGCACGGTGAAGGTGACAACCGGAATCGTATGGTTGGCTGCACTGGACTGCGGTTTGACATCGATGTATATGCCGACAAGTCCAGACGCTCCGGAAATCTCGTTGGCCTCAACGTTCGGACCATCCAGCGAATACGTGACGTTGACTTTCCACGGCAATTCGGCAGCCGCGCCCGGAATGCGGGAGATTGCCGCATTGCTGGCATTGTTCACCACATACAGCCGGGTTGCGTCTCCCCTCTCATCGGTGACGGCATAGATGTCGCTTGCTTTGGAAAGCAGAGAGCCATAATCGACTGATGCCGGACGGGAAAGCCACGCACCGCCAACAGTGCCGGTTACGCATAGTACGCAACTGATCAAGGCGGAGGCAAGTCTCATGGCGGCGTTTCCGTTCAATGTGGTCAATGGTTATACGGTTTTGGCTATCGGTATCGATAGTCCCGTATCAATGTAGTCGTCATTGCCCTTGGAAGGACATGGGCAATTCGTGTGCCGCTGACCAGTAATGGATTGCTACGAGAAGCTCAGGCGAATACGTCGAGCACGCCCGGGTCTCCCCCGGCGTCGGCAATACGCTTGTGCCGCTTCTTGGCCTCGGTGACCACGAATTCACGGTACATTTCGGCGATTTCGGGGTCGAGCCCAGCATCGATGGCGATGCGGTGGAGACGCTCGATCTGATAATCCTCACGCTTGGTGTCTTCAGGGGCGAATCCGGCATTGGCTTTGAGCACGCCCACCTGCGAGGTGGCTTTGAAACGCTCGGCCAACAGGGCTATGGCCGCCGAATCGATATTATCGATGGTCTGACGTAGCGCCTTGATACGCGCCACCGCCTGCGCGGTTTCCGGGTGAGCCGCCGCTTGGGCGGAATCAATGGTGGTCTTTTGCCAGTCGCTGCTCGTTTCTCTCATGATATCGAGAATACTCCCGTTCAAGTCCTTGCGCGATACTCGCAATCCCGTATTTGACCATGACGTCGGCTACGGTCAGGCCGTCCTCGACGTGGTCGCGCGCGGCCGCGACCTTCGTCTACCAGTCATAGCGCCTGTTGCCGGTGGCTCCCATGACTGCCTCCTCGCCGTTGGATCCATACAACAGGATCCATTGTTTCGGGGTCTGCCGTGGCATCGCAAGCCGGCGCGCCAACGTCCTGCTGCCCGTCCCGGCCCTGACGGGTTCCAGCGCCTCGCGCCGGAACCCGTCGTCGTAATGTCTCCTCCGATCTTCACCCATACGAAAGAACCACACCTCCGATCATCGAATCTGAATTTCTCCAGTCCAACAACCGTGGTTCAGAAAAGTATCGCGTTTTATCGCTCTAGCGCCAATTCCAATATGCCATAGGTGGGAACTGGAATCGTCGTGATCGTCGCGTCTCCGTTTTCACGGAACGTATCTGTATCTTCTTCAAACTGCATAGTGATGGCTCCTGTGCAGTCGTATGCGTGGCCGGTCAACTTGACCGTCCCGCCGTCACCGCGCAGGCGAATGGTCACGTTGTTTTCCGTGGATGCGTTGAGGATGATCAGCGTTCTCGTATCCGCGTCCACGTCGATGATCATGTCCGGCGCGTACACGCCGCTGACTTGCGTCCCGTTGCCGTCGAACGCGTGCACGAGTGGATAGCCCAGAATGCTTGACACTGGCTGCAGACGGCCATTCAACAGGACGTTTCGGTGTTTGCGCCATAGGGACAGTAGGAAACGGCAGGATTCATACTGACCATTCGACATGGCCGACGGCGGGACCGAGATCTGCGGCACGGCGAAGAATGATGCGAGAATCTGCGCCGCGCACGTCTCCGCTCCCGCGTTCACGTCCCACAGCAGCATATCTCCGTGCACCACGCGGTTACCAGCGGCCAGCCGTTCGTCGATGGTGCGGATTCGATTGGTCAGGGCATCGGCGGGACAGTCGCTGGCCCTGACTATGTTGCTGTACGGTGCGATGACGGGACTGGAATAGGGTTGGCGGAATTCGACGACCGGGACCTGACCGCAGTTTTCGATCAACATGGTCTTGATCCGTTCGAGCATAAGTCTCATCGCCTCGCCGACATCGGTGACGTCGCCGGGTTCGGGATTCTCCAATGGCTGGCCTTGGTAGGCCCCGGCCTGTTCCAGGAAATCGATCTTCAGTCCGGCGATGCCGTAATCCTTGGCCATCCGAGCGCAAACGCCGCCGATGTAGTCGCGGACCGCCTTGCGTCGTGGGTCGAGGACGTGGAATTGCCGTCCCAGCCCGTCGTCATGGATGGGCGCGTATCGTTCCAACGTCTTGAACACGTGCGCCTTCTCGCCCAGCAACAGGGGTGCGATCCATAGGACGACGCCGACCCCCGCGTCCTGGAACCTCCTGACAGTGGCACGCATGTCGGGGAATTTAACGGGATCGGGAACCCAGTCGCCGCAACCGGAATATCCGCGCCCGCTGCCATATTGCTGCCAGCCGTCGTCGATGAATATGGATCCACATCCCAGTCGGCTCATGCCGTCGAGCTCACGTCCCAAGGTCTCGGCGTCGACGTTCTGCAGGTACGCATACCAGGTGGAAAAAACCGGTTCCAGCGCCTTGTCCGCCATGGGTAAAGGTGCGGAACCATCGGCCACCCATTCGACCAAGAGCCGCATCGTCTCATCCAACGGCAGTCCGTCATCCATGAGTAACAGTCGGCTATGTCCGGGAACACGTTGGATCTGCAGCATCACGACGAACAACACGTGTTCCTCGTCGACGCCGTAACGCATCGTAATCTCGTCCTGTGCGAACGAATATGCGAATGACAGCACGTTCCTGTCCGCATCGTCGACCATGCATCCCATGGGGGCCGAATTGACCAACGACACCTGCGTGACGCCGGCCCAGTCAGCAGGCAACGGCTCGCGGCAACGGGATCCGACCATGTGAAACCTCTGGATGGAGCCGAGAGGCTTGCCGATCACAATCGTCGCAGTGGCCCCCGGATTCGCCGCCGTCACATCGAACACGATGCCCTTCGATGCCGGACCATCTTCACACGTCGTCTCGATGGTCAGCCCGTCCGAATGCATGATCCACGTCGCGCCGAGGCTTTGCCCCTCATGCAGCATGTCCTTGAAATGATCCAAAAGCATATGAGCCGTCCTTTCCAGTGCCTTCTTTGGCACCTGAGCATGTCACTCCTTGACAGATCCCGCCGTCATGCCAGACACGAATTCCTTTTGGAGGAACAGGAAGAGGATCAGGACCGGTAGGATCGAGATCGTCGTGCCGGCGAGCAACTGGCCGTAATCCGTGGTGTTCGCACCCTGCAATGTGGCAAGGGCGACGGGAAGCGTGTACTGTTCCGGCGTCCTGGTGATCACCAACGGGTACACGAAGTCATTCCAACGTCCGAGGAACATGAAGATCGCCAATGCGGCGAGCGTGGGCTTCATGGTCGGCAGGACGATTGTGCCGAAGATCCTCATCTCACCAGCGCCGTCGATGCGCGCAGCCTCGACGATCGACGTGGGGAACGTGGACATGGCCTGTCTCATGAGGAACACCCCAAACGGCAACGCCAGATCGGGCAAGATCAGCGCCTGGTAAGTTCCCAGCCAGCCGAACGACAACATCATCTTGAACAACGGGACCAGCGTGACCTGCGATGGCAATGCCATGACACCGATGACCAGTGCGAACAGGATGTTACGGCCGCGGAAGCGGTATTGGGCGAACGCGTACCCGGCCAGGGAACAGATCACGCCGCCGACGATCACGTAGGTGACCGACACGATGAGCGAGTTGACGATGGCGTCGCCGAACTGGGTGTTGGTCATCAGGTTGCGGATGTTGTTGAACAGTTCGGTGCCAGGGATCATGTGGGGTGTCTTCGAGAACACGTCCGTGGATTTTCTGGTGCTCGCCACGAGCAGCCAGTAGAACGGGAACACGAAGACGATGAGTCCGATCCCGAGGATGGCGGTCAGTCCGACGGTGCGCCAGCCGTTCCGCTTCGCATCGATCCTCTGGGACTTGTCTACTTTGAGATTTGGCGTGGCCATGTCACTTCTCCCTTTGGATCCAGAATTGGATGACGCTCAGACCGACGATGATGATGAGCATCACATAGCCGATTGCCGACGCGTATCCGAAATCGAAATACTTGAAACCCTGCATGTACAGGTACATGCCGACAGTCAATGTCGCGTTGTCGGGACCGCCGTTGGTGAGCACGTAGGGTTCGTCGAACAATTGCAATGTGCCGATGGTGCTGAGCACGGTGGTCAACAGGATTGCTGGCCTCAAGCCAGGCAAGGTCACGGAGCGGAACTTCCACCATCCATTCGCGCCATCGACCGATGCGGCCTCGTAGAGTTCAGTGGGAATGGATTGCAATTGGGCCAGGTAGATGATGGCGTTCTGACCAGTGTAATGCCAGGTCATGGCCATGATGATGGAAATCTTCGCCCATGTCGAATCCGTGAGCCACGGGACGGGCTTCAAATGGATCAGCTCAAGCAGATAGTTGACCACTCCGCTGTTGGCGTCGAGCATGTTCTTGAACAGGATTCCGTATGCGACCAAACCCATGACGATGGGCAGGAAGTAACCCATGCGGAAAACGGAACGCAGTTTGAGGAATGCGGAGTTGAACGCGACGGCCAATAGGATCGCCAGAAACAGCATCAGCGGCACCTGGATCACCAGGATGATCGCGGTGTTGCCCAGCGCCTTCCAGAACAATTGGTCCTTGAACAGGCGCGTGTAGTTGTCGAATCCAGCGAACAATTGTTTGCCGGACTGGTTGGTCGTGAAGCTCAGCCAGGCGGAATATAGATATGGACAAATCTTGAACACGCCGTATAGCAGCACCATTGGCAGCAAGAAGATGTACGGCGCGTTTCGTTGTGTCAGGAAGTGTTTTCTTGATGATGTGTTGGCCCGCGTCACCATTGTCGCTCCTTTCCCTTCGTCGGAGTACCGTTAATTGTTAAAGACATGGGGCCGTCGGGGTGGAGAGGTTCCAACGACCCCATGCGAATTCTGATAAGGTCAGGCGATCTTGCGGCCTGTCTCGTTGGCGAGACGTTCCGCAGCCTCGTCCAAGGCCTTCTGCGGGTCGGCGCCCTTGGTGAGCACCTGGACTTGGGCATCAATCATGGCTTTCAGCGCCTTCGCGTAGTCTCCGGTGAAGTTGAGCTCGGGGGTCTCGTCCTCGAGCTGCTTGATGAACACCTCGTTGACGTTCTCATTGTTGAAGAACTCGTCGGGGGTGTTCAGATCCTCCTTGATGAACGGAAGATAGCCGGGGAACAGGCCCTGGGATTCATACATGGCTTTTTGGCCTTCCGTGGTGCCGAGCGCGTACTTGATGAACTCCCAGGCGGTCTTCTTGTTCTTGCTCGCGTTGGCGACGGACAGGTAGGTCGCGCCGGGCACCACGGAGCGCAGGCCTCCCTCCTCGACTGCGGGCAGAGCGGTCACCTTCCAACGGTTCTTAGCGTCGGGGAACTTGGTCTTGAGCACGCCGGGCAGGTAGGAGCGGTCGACTAGTGTGGCGACGTTGCCTTGCTGCACCTGCCACGAGGAGTCGTCCGATGTTCCGGGCAGCTCGATGATGATGCCCGCGTCGTTCGCCTCCTTGATCAGTTCCATGGCCTTGACGCCGGCCTCGCCGTTCATGGTGATGTTGCCGTCGGTGTCGAAGTAGAAGGAGTTCTGCAATGCAGTGATAATCTGCCAAGTGTCGCCGCAGTTCGCGTTGCCGGTGCATGCCTTGTTGATGCCGAACATGTAGTTGCCGGTCTTTTCCTTGAGCTTCTTCCCGGATTCGATGAAACCGTCCCATGTGGAGATGTCGTCCTCGGTGATGCCGGCCTCTTCGAACATCTTCACGTCGTAGACCAGCGCTCCGGTGTTCACTTCGAAGGGGAGCCCGTAGATCTTTCCGTCACGTGTGGCGCTCTTCATCACACCGGACGGGAAATCGTCCTTGAGGTCATCCGCGCCATAATCGGACAGGTCGGCAAACGCGTCGGGGAACTTGTCCATGTAGCCGCCGATGTAGTCGATGCCCACGTTCATGATGTCGGGCAGACCCTGGCCGCCAGCAGCGAGCCCTGTGGTGATCTTGTCCCAGATGGCGGGGTTACCGACGTTCTCGACCTTCACCGTCGTACCGGGATTGGCTTCCTCGAATCCCTTCGCGGCGGCTTCGAACGCTTTGCCCGGCTGCTCCCACGTCCAGATGGTGATGGTGCCACCGACCTTTGTCGCTTCCTCCGCGTTCTCGCTCGACGACCCGCAGGCCGCCATAGACAATGCCAATGCCAAAGATGTCGTTGCGGCCATTGCCTTACCGATGGTTTTGCGCATGTTGAATCCTTACATTAATCCGCATTTCAACCTTGAATTTGCGGGCTTCCGTTCCTTCTGATTACGTCCTTCTGATCACTTCTCGAATGACGTACTAAGATTATATGCAAGATGACATCCGATGATGCTGCTCAAGGCCTATCTAGTAAACAAACTGCAATATATAGCCGACAAATTGAGGAACCGAACATTTTCGGACATACAAAAAGATATCCAAAGGATTCTCAAAATCTTACAAACTGCAATACAGCGCCGGAATGGTTATTCCGTGACGAGACGGTCCGGATTGCTGAAGCGCCGACGGTATTCGCTCGGGCTGAGCGTCAGTTCGCGCGCGAACGCCCTTGAGAACGAGAACTGATTGCGATATCCGCACAGCTCGGCGATCCGCGCGATCGGCATTCTGGTTTTGATCAACAATTCCGACGCCTTCTGAACCTTCGAATTGATGACGAACTGTTGCGGAGTCGTATGCAGATACTTAATAAACAACTGGTGCAGGTACCCGCGGCTAATGCACAATGCGTCCGCGATCATCTGTACGCTCAGAGTCTCGTCCGCGTGTTCCTGCACATAGGCGACTGCACGCTTGATCAAATCATTCTCGGACGATGAATCCCTGGCTTCCTGCGCGATGCTCGAAACGTTGGGGTTACGCATCAGCGTCGCAAAGATCAAATGCATGAACCCGCGGATCGCTATATCGTTGGCGGGCGTCGGATTATAGCAATGCAATAGTCCGCCAATGAAATCCCAGATAGGCTTCACATCCGGCAAGGCGATCACGGGACACACATTGGACATGCCGCATTCCCGGACTATCTCCACCGTATCATCGCCGGTGAAGTTCATCCACGCGTATATGCATGGATTGGTGGGATCGGAATAATAGAACGTATTGGTTCCCTCGGGCACGTAGAAACATTGCCCAGCATTGACGATGTAATGCTGCCCACCAAGATAGAAATGCACCTTGCCTTTGAGCACGAAATGCAGCATGTGATAGGAGCATGTCCTCGGGCCGCTCGAATCCGACGGCTTGCACTCCTGCCGTCCAGCGGCCATGAACACCAGATCCATGCTCTCGATGCGACGCTGCAACGTCAACTTCGGCACAGTCTGCGAATTATCCATCATACGATTCAACGATACTCACTGATGCCTAAATCGAATGGGTGCAAACGTATTCGGGGTGGATGTTCCCTTGGACTTATTGGGCCAGGACGAGTGTCATCGTGAAGGATTCCAGGGTGTAGCGTGATCGGGCGGTGGACTTGTATATCACGTACGAGTTCAGTGCCGCAAAACCATTGGCCGGTGCTTATGTGGGGCGGTGGTTACTCGGCTATTCACGATTATGCACCGGTCCAATGGATGTGATTGGGTCGGCGTGTCGATTTGACGTTGATAATGGTTATGCCGGTTTCTGATCGGCGATAATGGTGGATGACGGCTTGGGCGGTGACCCCACATTTGACTGACGCCATCGGTTCCGGCGGCTGTCCTTATTTTGAGGCTCTTGTGTTGTTTTCGTGGGTGGTGGTTCGTCGGTGAGCCGTTGAATCCCAATGTGTGAGGGGCGCTTCCTGTAGGTTTGTTTTTCGACCAGGAAATACAACCGAGGAAAGCGCCTTGGTTGAAGGGCTTATTCAAACGATTGCTGAACGTCAAGGGCATGGTCGTCGAGGACGTGCCGGTGGACGATTCCCCGCTGCGCCCGGCTCCCGTCCTGGTGGTCCGGGTGCGGCGCAGGAAGGGCGCGTTGCGTTGCTCGCGTTGCGGGCGCAAGTGCCCCAAATACGACGACGGGGGCGGCGAACGGCGATGGCGCCACCAGGACTTCGGCCGCTATGGGGTCGAGCTCATGGGCTTGGCGCCGCGCGTGGCGTGCGCGGAGCATGGCGTGGCGGTCGCCCAAGTGCCGTGGGCGGAGCCGGGCAGCCGGTTCACCAGGGATTTCGAGATGGAGCGCGCGTGGCTGACGGCGGTCGCCAGCCGGAAGACCGTGGGCGGATTCCTACGCATCGCGTGGAGGACCGCCGGTGACATCGCGCGCAGGGTCGCCACCCGCTTGGGATCCTCGATGCCGTGCATGTTCGACGGTCTCACCGCGATAGGCGTGGACGAGACCAGCTACAGGAAGGGGCGCACGTACATCACCGTGGTCGTCGACCACAAGCGCAAACGGGTCGTCTGGGCGCACGACGGATACGGCAAGGAGGTCCTCGACCTGTTCTTCCGGCAGCTGACCGACGAGCAGCGCGCCTCCATCAAGGCGGTCACCGGCGACGGCGCCAAATGGATCGACGCCAGCGTGAAGGAGCACCTGCCGAACGCCGAGCGCGTGCTCGACTCGTTCCACATCGTCTCCTGGATGACCGACACGCTCGACCAGGTCAGGAAACGGTTGTGGAACCAAGCCAGACGCGGCAACGACAAGACAGCCGCGGAGACGATGAAAGGCCTGAAATACGCCGTGCCCCAAGAACCCCGGCGACCTGACCGAACGGCAATCCGGAGCTTGGAGACGCTCGGGGACACGGATCCCAAGGGCCAGCTCTACCGGTCATGGCAGTTGAAGGAACTTCTCAGGACGCTCCCGCGCCAACCCGTCGGACAAGCCGAAGCCGAATTGAAACGATGGATCTTCCGGGCTTCCCACAGCCGCATCCCCGAGATCGTCGAACTGTGCAGGAAGATCCGCAGACGCAGGGACGACATCCTCGGAACCATCGGACCCGGCTACTCCAACGCGCGTCTGGAAGCGTTCAACAACAAGATCAAGGTCACCATCCGCATGGCCTACGGCTTCCGACACGTCGACAACCTCATCGCCATGATCAAACTCCGATGCAGCGGCCTACCCACCCACCTACCAACACCCACCCTCTAACCC
>PPYF01103353.1_pt1 | contig 12719 bp, 8 predicted proteins | sample 1559871 | NCBI WGS metagenome assembly PPYF01 (sample SAMN08240021, study PRJNA423297) | Human gut metagenome, whole genome shotgun sequencing project. | reverse complement strand
CTGATTGAGCTGGCAACTCATGTGCTGGAATGCTGGAGAGGCTATACCGATGAAGCTGCATTTATTTATGCAGAGACAGACGGGGAGCCGCATAACACGATAACACCAATCGCACGTAAGTCAGGAGAACTTTTTGAGCTTGACCTTACACTCAGAAATAATATTACAACAGAGGAGAATCCTTTGGGAGTTTACCATCCTCATGCGCAGTATCATAACATTAAGAAAGAGAATATAGGTCTTATTGAAGTTATGGGACTGGCGGTTCTTCCGGCAAGATTAAAGGAAGAGCTGGAGATTCTGGAAGAGTATATTCTTGAGGGTAAGGATATTGCTTCCAACGAGAAGATCGAGAAGCATGCCGCGTGGGTGGCAGAATTCCTGCCGAAATATGAGAAGATTGATAAAGAAAATATTCATGATATTCTCAGACTTGAGGTTGGAAATGTTTTTGTACATGTACTTGAAGATGCAGGTGTGTATAAATGTACAGAAGAAGGCAGAAAGGCATTTATGAGATTTATTGAAACATTGTAAAGCTGCCCGTAAGGCTCAGAGGAACCTGGCATTTGGAGGTAGAATGACATATGAATAAAGGCAGAGCAAATATCAGAGGAAAGAGAGTATTGGCGTGGATTCTGGTGGCTGTATTAATGACAGGAGGTATTTCTGTTCAGGCGGCAGATTTCGGAGTGGATTCCGAAGCGTATTCCAGTGTTGAGGATATCTTTTCTGCAGGAGAGACAGAAGACGTCTTTACGGATAATGCAGGGGATACGGAGACAACGGTAACGCCGTTTCCCACGGGAACGCCGGATGAGACCCCGTCAGAAAAACCACAGTTGAGTGTTACGCCGGAACCAGACGCGACTCTGACACCGGATGTTACACCTGAAGTAAGTTTGACTCCGACACCGGGTGTCACGGATGAGACAGATGTGACTCCGACACCTGAGATTACGCCGACACCGACAGTAACTCCGACTCCTGTTCCTGAAGGATATATTCTGGTGCGCTTTGCAGAATCAAAAGATAAATATTACGAAGGTCTGGATAAAATGATTCGCTGGGATGAGGAAGTGGAACTGCCGGATGTGCCCGGAAGGGCAGGGACAGAGGGAAACTTCTGGAAACTGGAGGAAGATAAAAATCTGGATAACAGTATACTCTGCGAAGATGCCGGTACAAAGGTGCCTATCAGGAGGGACGAACCCTGGGGCGATTACATGGAAGACAGAGTCCTGACTTTCTATGCTGCGAAGAAGTGCAGAGTCACCCTTTATAATAATTCCGGTACAAGTATATATGATGGAGGAATTCTGGAGGCTTATGAAGGTCAGACTGTTGTTTTGCCTGATATGCCGGGAAGCAAATATGTAAATTACGGATGGACAAGCGTAAAGGGCGGAAGGGAAGTAGAGTTCGAGCTGAATTCCCGGTACCGCATTCTGGACGATCTTGACCTGTATATGATTCGTTATACAGCTCTTAAAGTGGAATTCCGTCTGCTGAACGGTTCTTCCAACAGCGCATACTCCGGACTGACGATTACCGCAGTAAAAGGCGATAAAGTAAAATTGCCGGAGATTCCGCAGAGAACAGGATATACAGGTAAAGGATGGTCAAAAACGAAAAACAAAGGAAGTGTCTCCTACAAACAGGGACAGACCATTACGATATCCGGAAATATGACGCTTTATGCGGTACAGTCAAAACTTCCTTACAGTATATCGTTCAATAATAACAGCGGAACAAGTACAAGCAAGACCTATGCGGATCTTAAAATGTACGCGGCTAAGAATCAGACGATAACTCTTCCGGAGCTTCCGAAAGCAAAGGGATATCAGAATGTAGGATGGACAACTGCCAAGGGGAAAACAACTCCTGTTTATAAAGCCGGTTCTGAAGTGAAAGTAACAAAGAACATGAAGTTCTATACAGTGCGCAGGAAGAGTAATTATTATAATGTGGAATTTTTCTATGGAAACGGAAAGAGCAATTCTGCATATAAGAAGCTGAAAAAGCGCGTGGAGGAGGGGACGGAAATCAAACTTCCTCTTGTTCCGGCAAGAAACGGTTATATTAACAAGGGCTGGTCAACCAGAAAAAATCCGGTTGTGGCAACCAGCAGAAAGACTTACACAGTGCGCAAAAATGTGAAGTTCTACGCTGTGCAGGTAAAGGCAGTAAAGGTGACTCTGTATAAAGAGTCGGGAGATTTCTACAGGTCTACGACTATGGCGAAGGGGTCTGTCTATACCCTGCCCTGTGTGAGGAATGCTGCCGGATATACGTTTATGGGATGGTCGGACAAACCAAAACAGTCAGTAAATCCTAAGTATGAGCCGGAGATGGAAATTACGGTGGAAGAAGACATGGATTTGTACGCCGTGGTATTTCGAAAGTCAGATGAACCGGATTTGTCCGCAGACAAGCTTCCGCAGTGGAATAACTATAAGTATAAGAGAGTTGTATTTATCGGTGATTCCAGAACAGCTTATATGGAAAATGTGCTGAAAAATGCCGGAGCCCATACAGAGGGAATCGAGTTTATAAGTAAGGTTGGGGAAGATTTGGACTGGTTCAGGACAGTTGCCTACCCGAAGCTTTACAGTATAGTAAAAAATGAAACAGCCAGTATCCTTGCGAAGCCTACGGCAGTTGTCATTAATCTTGGAATCAACGATCTGGAAAATCAGAATGGATATGTAATGTATATGAATTCCATTGCAAAAGAACTGAAAAAACACAACTGTGAACTGTTTTTCATGTCGCTGAATCCGGTTAACCGTTCCATGCTGAAGGAAGCAGGAAAAAAAGACAGGAGCGAGGCAAAGGTTCGTCTGTTCAACAATACCCTGCGCAGGGCGCTGGGGGCGCAGTACAGCTATATTGATACGTATTCCTATCTGAAGAATACCGGATACGGTTTCGACAGCAGCAGCACAGGCGTAGGAGGAAGCGACGACGGACTTCATTATACGGCGAAAACATATAAGAGAATTTTCACCTACTGCATGAAAACTCTTGGATAAATCTGAAGTTATTGTGAATGGAGTAAACGGTAATAATCTGTAAAAATCGCCGGATACTCCTTGCATGATACTCTGGAATAGTCTATAATAGGCGAAACGGTTGTTATTGAAACACCGTTTCGTCTTTTATTCTTATCATTAATAAACAGCCTCGCAAGGGCAGGATAAAATATAATTTTTATGAAGAAAGAGGAATAGATATGAAGTTGACTACAGTAAAAGAAATTTACAGAGAAAGGGAGAAATTCCTGGACAAAGAAGTGACCGTAGGCGGATGGGTGCGCAGTGTCCGCGATTCCAAGACTTTCGGATTTATCGTACTTCACGACGGTACTTTCTTTGAAACATTACAGATCGTTTACCATGACAGCATGGAGAATTTCGCAGAAATCTGTAAATTAAATGTTGGCGCTGCGATTATCGTAAAGGGTACTCTGGTGGCAACTCCTCAGGCGAAGCAGCCGTTCGAGATTCAGGCGACAGAGGTAACTGTAGAAGGCGCTTCCGCATCCGATTATCCGCTGCAGAAGAAACGTCACAGCCTTGAGTTTCTGAGGACAATGACACATCTTCGCCAGAGAACCAATACATTCCAGGCTGTTTTCCGTGTGCGCTCCCTTTGTGCATATGCAATCCACCAGTTCTTCCAGGAGAGAGGATTCGTTTATGTCCATACTCCGCTTATCACAGGAAGCGACTGCGAGGGCGCAGGAGAGATGTTCCAGGTTACAACTATGGATATGAAGAACATTCCAATGACAGAGGATGGAAATATTGATTATACACAGGACTTTTTCGGCAAGGAGACGAACCTTACTGTAAGCGGTCAGCTTAACTGTGAGACATTTGCTCAGGCATTCCGTAATGTTTATACATTTGGACCGACATTCCGTGCTGAAAACTCCAATACAACACGTCATGCAGCAGAGTTCTGGATGATTGAGCCGGAAATCGCTTTTGCAGATCTGGAAGATAACATGGATCTGGCAGAATCTATGCTGAAATATGTGATTCGTTATGTTCTTGAGAATGCTCCGGAGGAGATGAACTTCTTCAACTCTTTTGTAGATAAAGGGCTTCTTGACAGACTGAACCATGTTATGACATCTGACTTTGCACGTGTGACATACACAGAGGCAGTGGAATTTCTTGAGAAAAATAACGATAAATTTGACTACAAGGTATTCTGGGGCTGCGATCTGCAGACAGAACATGAGCGTTATCTGACAGAGCAGATTTTCAAGAAACCTGTTTTTGTAACAGACTATCCGAAGGAAATCAAGGCTTTCTACATGAAGCTTAATGAGGATGGAAAGACAGTTGCCGCTATGGACTGTCTTGTTCCGGGAATCGGAGAAATCATCGGCGGAAGCCAGAGAGAGGACGATTACGACAAGCTGAAAACCCGTATGGACGAGCTTGGACTGAAAGCAGAAGATTATCAGTTCTATCTTGACCTGCGTAAATACGGTTCTACCCGTCATGCAGGATTTGGACTTGGATTTGAACGCTGCGTGATGTATCTGACAGGTATGGGCAATATCCGTGACGTTGTTCCGTTCCCAAGAACAGTTAAAAACTGTGATTTATAATCAGGTTTGAATAAGAAAGAGAGATTGGCATGAGATTTATTCATCTTGCAGATGTACATTTGGGTGCAGTCCCTGACAGGGGCTGTACCTGGAGCAGTTGGCGGGAGGGACAAATCTGGGAAACTTTCCGCCGGGTTATTGCGGTTATCCGTGAGAATCCGGTGGATTTGCTGTTTATAGCGGGAGATTTGTTTCACCGTCAGCCTCTTTTAAGGGAATTAAAAGAAGTGAATTATCTGTTTTCCACCATTCCTGAGACGAGAGTCTATCTGATGGCCGGAAACCATGATTATATAAAGCCGGGGTCTTTTTACAGAGACTTTCAGTGGGAGAGTAATGTAACCTTTTTTAAAGAAGAGAAACCGGTTTGTGTAAAGGATGAAAAGCTTGATGTGTATGTGTACGGGCTGAGCTATGAGCATCAGGAGATTACGGCGCCTCTTTATGACGGTCTGCGTCCTAAAGACGGAGAAGGGCTTCATATTCTTCTGGCGCATGGAGGAGATGCACAGCACATACCTATGAATGTAAAGGGCATATCCGCCTCAGGCTTCGATTATATTGCTATGGGGCATATTCACAAGCCGCAGATTATTCTGAGGGATAAGGCGGCGTATTCAGGGGCTCTGGAGCCTATTGACAGAAATGATCTGGGAGCGCACGGCTATGTTGAGGGGCATCTGGAGAACGGAAGACTTCGCACAAACTTCGTGCCTTTTGCATCAAGTTCCTATGAACAGATTATTCTGACGCTGAATGAGGATTCTACACAGGCGTCTCTTGAGGATGCGCTTGATGCCGAGATGGGCAAAAGAGGCAGATGTAATATTTTCCGCGTAATTCTGAAAGGTGACCGCGCGCCGGAGCTTCTTCTGATTCCGGAAAAGCTGAAGGCTCTGGGAAATGTGACGGAGATTCTGGATGAGTCCAGACCGGCTTATAATCTGGAGGAGCTGCGCAAACAGTACAGCGGTACGCTTATTGGGGATTACATCAGTTTTTTTCTTGCCCGCGACAGGAACGTGGTGGAAGAAAAGGCTTTGTATTACGGGCTTCAGGCGTTGCTTGAGACAAGCAGATAACAGACGGGTGATTGGGAAAATATGATTATCAGACAATTGGTTATTAAGAATTTCGGTAAAATCCACGACAGGACACTTTCGTTTTCTCCGGGAATAAACGTGCTTTACGGCGAAAATGAAAGCGGGAAGACTACGGTGCATACCTTCATTAAAGGAATGCTGTATGGGATGACCAGAATGAGGGGAAAAGCAGCGAGAAATGACGCTTATTCCAGTTATGAGCCGTGGGAAAATCCTACTGTATATGGCGGAAGCATGTGGTTTTCACATAAAGGAAAAAATTTCCGGCTTATGCGGAATTTTTCCAAAGCAAATGTGCAGGGAGAGCTTTTGTGCGAGGATGACGGAAGCCTGCTGGATCCGGAGCAGGGAACAGTAGAGGGAATATTGGGCGTCAGTGAGGCTGTGTATGACAATACTGTTTCTGTGGCGCAGTTAAAGAGTGTTACAGGTCAGGATCTGGTGCGTGAGCTTCAGAATTATATGGCGAGCTATCAGGGAACAGGAGACAATTCCATTGACCTGGGGCGCGCCATGCAGATGCTGAAAATGTCCAGAAAAGGCTTTCAGGTTCAGGAGGACCGTAAGAAAAAGGAACTGGAAAAAGAGCAGGAGAAAATCGGAACAAAAATAGAGTACCTTCGGGGAGAACTGGAGGAGCTTCGGGAAAAAAGCGCTCAGGTGGAAAAGAAAGAGGAGTCTCTCCGCATGAGACCGGGAGAGGATGACGGAGAGGCAATCCTTGATGAGAGGATTGATAAAATCCGCGGAAAAAAGGCAGTTGTGGGAATGGGCACGGTTCTTATTCTCATGGCAGGAGCAGGCGGCGGAGCGGCGCTTATTGCGGCTATGGATATGCTGATTCCGGGAATTTTGTGTATTGCTGCAGGAATCGTTCTTGCGGCAGCGGGATTTGTGTATAATATCCGGCTGGGCGAGGAACTGGAGCGGAGGACGCGTCTGAAAGAGAGATGGCTTTCCAAGCAGGAGAAAATCAAATGGAATAAGGAAAATCTGGGAGAGGCCTTCAATGAGAAAGAAACGGCTTTTCGAAACCTTCAGGCAGAATATAAGGAATATGTGGAGAATGCATATCTGCCCAGTCTGGAGGAGATGGAAATTCAGGCTATTAATATGGCTATGGATACGATTGCAGCTCTTTCCGGAAATATCCATGATCAGGTTGGGATTCGTCTGAAGAAACGGACGTCTCAGATTCTCAGTGAAATCACAGGCGGTAAATATCAGGAAGTTCTGATGGACAGAAACTTTCATATGACGGTAAACACGAGTGACCGTACGGTGCCTCTGGAGCGTTTGAGCCGCGGTACTATGGAGCAGATTTACTTTGCCCTGAGAATGGCGGCAGGAGAGCTTCTGTGCGGTTCGGAGCCATTTCCTGTAATCCTTGACGATGTTTTTGGCATGTACGATGAGGAGCGCCTTGCAGCGGTTCTTGGATGGCTGCATAAAGAGCAGAAGCAGATTATTATCAGCACCTGCCATAAGCGGGAAATGGAGATTCTGGAAAAGGAAGGGATTCCGTATAATAAAATTCTGCTGACAAAAGAATAAGAGTAATAAAAAATCAGGCGGTTCCCAAAAGGGAGCCGCCTGTTGTCGCTCAAGCTTTTATTTTTCATACTGCGCCATGTAGTTGTTTACGCAGCGTTTGATTCTGTCAACCGGATTAAGGAGATGGCTGACAGATAAGTCATGGTTCAGAGTGTCGATAATAAGAGCGATGTATTTGCTCATATCACAGGTGATGTAGTAATCGCGGGCAAGAAGCTCAGGTGTCTGATAAATCAGGTTTGTGGTGAGGAGCTTGTCAAATACACCGTTTTTCTGTGCTTCATCGAATTTGTCCAGACCGTTTGTAAACAGACCGAAGGTTGCGCAGATATAAATTCTGCCGGCGCCTCTTTCTTTCAGAAGAGAAGCGATTTTAAGGACTGTAGAGCCTGAGGAAATCATATCGTCTACAAGCATGATGTCCTTTCCTTTAAGGTTCGGGCCAAGGAACTCATAAGCTGCGATAGGATGGCGTCCGTTTACAAGCTTGGAGTAATCAAGACGCTTATAGTACATACCCATATCAACGCCGAGAATATTTGCAAGATAAATGGCGCGGTTCATGCTTCCTTCGTCAGGGCTGACAACCATGAAATGGTCATTGTCAATATGAAGACCTTCTTCATTCTTGAGAAGAGCCTTGATAAACTGATAGGAAGGCTGAACAGTTTCAAAGCCGTGAAGAGGTGTGGCGTTCTGGATACGTGCATCGTGCGCGTCGAAGGTGATGATATTTTCAACACCCATGTTTACCAGTTCCTGAAGCGCTGTTGCGCAGTCTAAGGACTCTCTTCCCAGACGGATGCTCTGGCGGCTCTCATAGAGATAAGGCATAATAACATTGATTCTTCGTGCCTTGCCGCTGATTGCGCCGATTACACGCTTCAAATCCTGGAAATGGTCATCAGGGGACATCAGATTTGTGTACTGTCCGATGGAGTAGGTGATGCTGTAGTTGCATACGTCTACCATAATGTAGATATCGTCACCGCGAACGGATTCGGAAATGGAGCATTTCGCTTCGCCGGAACCGAAACGGGCATTCTGTACATTGATTTCGTAAGAATCTCTCTGATAGCCTTCGAATGCAAAGGACTCCAGTTCTTTATGCTGACGTTCGTGACGCCATTTTACAAGCCAGTCATTTACCTTGTCACCAAGATCCTTGCAGCTTACTAATGGAATCAGACCAAGTCTTCCAACCGGGAGTGTTGTTAAATCTTTCGTAGTTACCTGTGCCATGCGTTATTTTCCTCCTAAAAATATTTTCTGTATTCGGATATCCTTCCCGACTAATTTTACCATATGGTAATTGCTGGCGATTCGGGAAAAAGTTCTCTCGGAATAGGTTTCCGAAAAGTTTTCAAGTTTCAGGTTTGTAGAAATAATTGTTGGCTTTCTGCGCATAATCCTCTCATTAATGCACAAAAACAACTGGGAAGAGACAAAACTGTTGGTGAGTTCGGTTCCCAGGTCATCAATGATCAGAAGATCGCTGTCAAAAACAAATTCCTCTGCGCTTGTGTCTTCCTTTCGGGAAAATGCAGACCCTGCAAGTAAATCGAAAAGATCGAATGCAGAGAAATACATAACACAATGTGCAGATTCCAGAAGCTCATGGGCAATGCAGTGGGATAGAAATGTTTTGCCAACACCCGTGTCTCCGTAGAGAAAAAGGTTCTCGAAAGAGGTGTCAAAATTTTTGACAAAGCTTCTGGCTATATCATAGGCGCGCCGTGCAGTCTGCCGCTCGGTGAGCCCCGTTGCTTCGTTCTTCATTGTATCAGAATAGTAATCAAAAGAAAAGTGGTCAAAGTTCTCTTTTTTAAGAATTTCTTTTAAATTTGACTGTGTATAGAGCAATTCAATCTCTGCTTTTTTGAAACAGGTGCATTTTTTGCTCCCTACATAGCCGGTATCCTGACACAGAGGACAGTCATAAGGGAGTTCCAGATAATCGGCGGGATAGCCTCCGCAGGCAAGGAGAGCAGAACGCTCCTGCGCCAGAAGAGCTATAGATGCCTTGAGGTCGGAGAGTCCTTCTTTGCTTCCGCTTAACAAAGCGCGGGCTTTTGAGGCGCTTAAAGAGGCTACTTCTTCATCTATTTCCCGTAGACGGGGGATTTTGTCATAGGCTTCCTTTGTGCGCTCCTCCAGAAGATGCCTGTTTTTGGCCTGTATCTTATTATATTCCCTCATGATGGTATCATACTGAAAATTTTGTAAAGGCATAGGCTGACTCCTTTTCTGTTATGCTGCCTGCTGTTTGATATACTTTAATGATTCAGCAGCTTTTTTTCGTATTCATCGAAATCATATTCCCTCTGGTGGAAATTATTGAAACGGTTATTATTGGAAGGTTTTTGTTGTTTGGCGCTGCTTTGCTGCCGGTTTTTTTCCAGCTTGCGCTGCTTGTGCTGGGCATCAAGGCGGCGTATATCTTCTATATTCTTTACGCTTTTGTTTTTCCATCCTGCGAGAATTTTATCCGCATATTGGAAGCTTGGCTGTCCTGTCTGAAGGACGGTCCGGCTGCATGCCTCCTGAATGATATCAATGGTAAAGCCGTAATCGTGAAGCCATGTGTTCATAAAGGAGATTTCTGTATCTATAGGGTTTCGATTGCTGATTCCCATAGATTTCAGGGTGGTATAATATTCTCTGGCATAGCGGGAATTGGCTTCTTTCGCCATTGCAACACTGGTAATGCCTTCCTGCGCCCATGCCATTGCTACGGTTTCGATGTAGCGGATGCTTTTGTGCCCCCGGCTTACACTGTATTCAATCAGATACTCGATTAAGTCAGGGGAAAGCTTCAGTTCATCGTAGAAGAACAGGATTTTTTTCATTTCGCCCGGTGTGAGAGTTTTGCCAAGGTATTGTTCTGCTATATAAAGAAGCTGAACGATTTCTTCGTTCTGTTTCAGCTCCTTCACACGGTCGGCGGTGAGGGAGGCTGTCTTCACAGCAGGCGCTGTTTCCTGTACGGGAGAGGCTTCCGGTTCAGAGGGAGAAACGGCTGCCGCACGGGCGGAAGCTCCAAAGGAAACGGAAGGTTCCTGCAAAGGGACGCAGGAGGAATCTGAAGAAGGCATCTTCATAAGAATTCCGGTAAGTTCACCCTGAGAGTTACATTCCAGTGAAAGCAGTTCCTTTTCTTCCCAGTATTTCAGGGCGCGGGTAATATCCCTCTCTGTACAGAGAAGGCGGTCTGCCATCTGCTCCAGTCCGAAATCCTCACAGGAGGAAAGAGTGCGGAGAAGGTAGATGTAAACCTTAACGAATTCGCCGTTTGCTTTCGGCATGTAGTTGTCAATAAATAGATTTGATAAAACAGTAACCTCCGTCCGGGAGGAATTTCGAAGAGTAATCATTCGAAACACAGCTCACTTTCTTTAAAATTCCAGTTCCTTATACTGAGACTACATGGATTATAGCACAACCCCTTTTAAAAGAGAATAGCTGATTTTATCTTAGTCGGAGAAGACTCCCACTTCTAAAGTGGTGAGTTATAACAAATTAGTCTCAGTGGGAGTATAATCTCCGACTGAGATAAACGCCTCCGGCGAGGATTGCAGAAATGCGCAGGAGAAAATGTTGCTTTGCAACGCGCATTTCGCAGCAAGAACGCTGGAGCGTTCTTGAACTTAGTCAGATTAGCCGGATTATTCCACAATCCTGTGTGGATAATGTGGATAATGTGGAAAAACGTAAACCGCCATAAATTATTGGAAACCGGTAAATGTAAGAAGAATGTAAGAAATACGCAAATTTTGCTGTAGAAAAATGTCAGATTATGTTAAGTGAATTATACACACTAAAATCCACAGAGATTTCACGAGTTAAATGTGTATAACCCTGTGGATAATGTGGATAACTTTCGTAAGCCCCTGAAAATAAAGGCTTTTTCAGGTGTGGATAAAAAGTGTATAAATCCACTTGTTTTCCACAGCAAAAAAAACGGATCTGACAGCGCATATGTATATCATAGCTTTGTTCAGATCCGTTAAAAAGTTTTTATTTGCCTAAAAGATGTTCCCCGATATTAACGACATCGCCGGCGCCCATAGTAATGAGCAAATCTCCGGAGGAGCAGTTTCCAAGAAGGAAATTCTCGATCTCATCAAAGGTCGGGAAGTATTCGCAGGGAGTGCCAAGCTCTGCGATAAGCTTCTGAAGGTCGGCGGATGAGATTCCAAGGTCATCCGTTTCTCTTGCTGCATAAATATCTGCAAGAACAACATGATCTGCGTGGGAAAGCGCCTGGGCAAATTCCGGAAGCAGAGCTTTGGTGCGGGTGTATGTATGAGGCTGGAATACACACCATATTTTTTTGTGAGGATAATTCTGGGAAGCAGTTAAAGTGGCTTCGATTTCTGTAGGGTGGTGCGCGTAATCGTCAATTACGGTTACACCGCCGACTTCGCCCTTATACTGGAAACGGCGGTCTGTTCCTGTAAAGCTTCCAAGACCTTTGATAATGCTTTCTTCATCAAGCCCCAGAAGATGTCCAAGGACTGCGGATGCCAGAGCATTGGAAACATTGTGGAGTCCCGGAACCTTCAGGTAATAGCTTCCAACTTTGACACTGTCTCTTATCACATCGAAAGAGGCGCGGCCGTACTTGTCATAAGCGATATTGGAAACTGTGTAATCTGCCGGATTGTCAATTCCGTAGGTGATGACTTTGCATGGAAGATTGTGTGTGATTTCCTCGTAGTCAGGGATGTCCGCATTGATGATCAGAGTTCCGTCTGCAGGCAGAAGTTCTGCGAAGCGGCGGAAAGAGCGGCGGATATCGTCAAGGTCTTTGAAGAAATCCAGATGGTCGGCGTCAATGTTCAGGATAATACTGATTTTGGGGAAAAAGCTTAAAAAGCTGTTTGTGTATTCGCAGGCTTCGGTAACAAAAGTCTCTGATTCGCCTACACGGATATTTCCGCCGATTGCAGGAAGGATACCGCCGACACTGATAGTAGGGTCGCATTTGCCTTCGAGAAGAATGTGGGAAACCATAGAGGTCGTGGTGGTTTTGCCGTGAGTGCCTGCAATGGCGATGGGCGTTTCGTAGTTGCGCATAATCTGACCCAGAAGCTCTGCGCGTGTGAGCATTGGAAGATTTCTGGAAACTGCGCAGGCAAATTCCGGATTATCAGGATGAATGGCTGCTGTGTAGACAACAACCTCTACTTCATCTGTAATATTGGAAGCGCGCTGACCGTAATAAATTTTTGCTCCCTTCTCTTCAAGGGATTTCGTGAGCGGGCTTTCTTTGGCGTCAGAGCCGGAAATCATAAAATTTTCGCCGAGCAGGATTTCTGCAAGGCCGCTCATACTGATTCCGCCGATTCCGATAAAATGGATATGAAGCGGTTTATGAAAGTCTATCTGATACATAATAATCTCCTTAAGTAAATAAATGAGTAATATAAAAC
>PPYF01103352.1_pt1 | contig 12719 bp, 10 predicted proteins | sample 1559871 | NCBI WGS metagenome assembly PPYF01 (sample SAMN08240021, study PRJNA423297) | Human gut metagenome, whole genome shotgun sequencing project. | reverse complement strand
AAATGCGATAGTGGCGTAGTTGGTAACGCGCGACCTTGCCAAGGTCGAGACCGCGGGTTCGAGCCCCGTCTATCGCTCTCCTGAGAAACAGCTCAGGGAAATACAATTGCAAACGCGATAGTGGCGTAGTTGGTAACGCGCGACCTTGCCAAGGTCGAGACCGCGGGTTCGAGCCCCGTCTATCGCTCTTCTGACTCACAGTTTAGAGACTGTGAGTTTTTTGTTGTATTCAAAATACAGATACTTCAGGACTCTCTTTTTATCTGCACAAAAAGGCTCTCCTGAGCGGAAAGCCTTTTTGTATGAGTGAATTCTTTTGTATAGATTTTTTAGTGGTGGAAAAGTCTGATCCCTGTAAAGGCCATCACCATTCCATATTTATTACATGTCTCAATCACTGCGTCGTCACGAACAGAGCCGCCCGGTTCTGCAATATATTTTACGCCGCTCTTATATGCGCGCTCAATGTTATCGCTGAATGGGAAGAATGCATCGGAGCCTAAGGTTACGCCTGTCATCTGGTCAAGCCATGCGCGTTTCTCTTCTCTTGTAAATACTTCCGGTTTCTCTGTGAAAGTTTTTTCCCAGTTTCCGTCAGCAAGAACGTCCATGTACTCTTCTCCGATATATACGTCAATGGCGTTGTCTCTCTCTGCGCGTGTGATGGTATCTTTAAACGGAAGATTCAGAACCTTCGGGCACTGACGAAGGAACCAGTTGTCAGCCTTCTGTCCTGCCAGTCTTGTACAGTGTACACGGGACTGCTGTCCTGCTCCTACACCGATTGCCTGTCCGTCTTTTACGAAACATACAGAGTTGGACTGTGTATATTTCAGCACGATAAGGGAAATCTTCAGGTCACGTTTCGCTTCTTCAGAAAGTTCTTTATTCTCTGTTACAATGTTAGCCAGAAGCTCATCGTTAATCTCCAGTTCCTGACGTCCCTGCTCAAAAGTTACGCCGAACACTTCTTTATGCTCAAGGGGAGCCGGCACATAGTTCTCATCAATTTCAATAACATTGTAATTGCCTTTTTTCTTCTGTTTCAGAATCTCCAGAGCCTCATCTGTGTATCCGGGCGCAATAACGCCGTCAGATACTTCACGTTTAATCAGAAGCGCAGTATCTTTGTCACAGACATCAGAAAGAGAAATGAAATCACCAAAGGAAGACATTCTGTCTGCGCCTCTCGCTCTTGCATATGCACATGCAATCGGGGAGAAGTTTTTCCAGTCCATATCGTCTACCCAGTAGATTTTCGCCAGAGTTTCTGTAAGAGGAAGTCCTACGGAAGCTCCTGCAGGAGAAACGTGCTTGAAAGAAGTTGCTGCAGGAAGCCCTGTTGCCTTCTTCAGATCACGCACAAGCTGCCAGCCGTTAAAAGCATCAAGAAAGTTGATATATCCAGGTCTTCCGGAAAGAACTTTGATCGGGAGTTCTTCGCCGTTGGCAAGATAGATTTTAGATGGTTTCTGGTTCGGGTTACATCCATATTTTAATTCGAATTCTTTCATGAAAAAAATCCTCCGTTTTTATTATTTGTTTTTGTTGACAATTTTTGTTTCGTAGTTTCCTGTCTCAATATCAATATATCTTACAAACAGAGAAACTTTATTCTCTTCATTCAGGCTGTTCCAGAGCATCTCTGTGAACGCTTCCATGTCGTCAGGAATTGCCACCAGCTTCGGTTCTCCTTCGAAGCTTGGAAGCGGATTTCCGTCACATTTATAAGTATGGATGAAATGTCCCTCTCCTGCCGCTGCGTTCTCATACGCAAATGTATAGCGGTTGCAGGATTCCGGATTTCCGTTGTTGCTTTTCAGAATAGACATTGCATAATTGAATTTACCGTTCTCTACATGCATGATACCTGAAATACGAGGTGTATAGTTTGGAGCATCCGGCTCAAATTCTCTGCATCTTAAAGACTGCTCGAAAGTAAGCTGTTTGTCCATTCCTTCATAAATTGTATCTGTCTGATCTCCGTTTGTCACAATTGTCTTGTTTCCAAGTACACGTACAGGAGCGTAAATAATAAGGCTTGGGTCAACCAGTTTAGACGGGTCAAAGGCCTGTGTGCGGATTCCTTCTCCCTCTTCTACAAATACGCGGTTTCTGCTGTTCTCGCTTCTGCCCATAATGAAATAAGCTGTCACTGCCTTCTTCCCATCTGCAGAGCGTCCGATAACGATTCCTCTTCCAGGGTAGGAATTTTCTTTCAGTTCTTTTTCCAGTGATAACATTTCCATGATTTTTTCTCCTTTTTGTGAGTGATAAGTGAAAATAGGTATAAAAAAACGCCTGGGAAACCCGTTCTTCAGGCTGCCCAGGCGGTCGGCACATATACAAACCGCACTCCCTGTAGTTCTTTCTACTTCCGCCAGTCATGCAGCTGTCTGTCATCCTTTATCCACAGGATAAAGGGTTAACATATTTCTTTTCCACCAACATAGTACAATACTTCTGTCAGTTTTGCAAGTTAATTCTTAATTATTTATCATCCACGCTGTAGTTAGGCGCTTCTTTGGTGATGTGGATGTCATGTGGATGAGATTCCTTCAGGGATGCTGCAGAAATCTTGATGAACTGACCTGTTGTTTTCAGTTTCTCAATGTTCTCTGCGCCGCAGTAGCCCATACCGGAGCGAAGACCGCCCATAAGCTGGAATACTGTATCCTCCAGATGTCCCTTATATGCAACTCGTCCTTCTACGCCTTCCGGAACAAGCTTCTTCGCATCCTGCTGGAAGTAACGGTCTTTGCTTCCGTTCTCCATAGCTGCGATAGAGCCCATACCACGGTATACCTTGAACTTTCTTCCCTGATACAGTTCGAAAGTTCCCGGGCTTTCGTCGCATCCTGCGAACATACTTCCCATCATACATACGTTAGCGCCGGCTGCGATAGCCTTGGTAATATCTCCGGAATACTTGATACCGCCGTCTGCGATAACCGGAATTCCGTAACGATTGGCAACTTCATAGCAGTCCATGATGGCTGTAATCTGCGGAACACCGATACCTGCAACTACACGGGTAGTACAGATGGAACCAGGTCCGATACCAACCTTAACAGCATCTACTCCAGCCTCGATCAGAGCCTTGGTAGCTGCGCCTGTGGCAACATTTCCTGCAATTACCTGTAAATCAGGATATGCAGCCTTAATCTCACGAACAGCCTTTAAAATGTTCTCAGAATGACCGTGAGCAGAGTCAACTACGATTACATCGACAGCAGCCTTCACCAGCGCGTCTACACGTGCAAGGACATTGGATGTAATACCTACAGCAGCACCGCAGAGAAGACGTCCCTGCTCATCTTTGGCTGCCAGAGGATATTTAATCTGTTTCTCAATATCTTTAATTGTAATTAAACCTTTTAAATTAAAATCGTCATCAACAATGGGTAATTTCTCTTTACGGGATTTCGCAAGGATTGCTTTCGCTTCCTCAAGAGTGATGCCCTCTTTCGCTGTAATCAGGCCCTCAGAGGTCATACATTCTTTAATTTTCTTGCTGAAATCAGTTTCAAATTTGAGGTCACGGTTGGTAATGATACCAACAAGCTTTCTGCCCTCTGTGATCGGCACACCGGAAATACGGAATTTGCCCATTAATTCATCTGCATCGCCTAATGTATGCTCCGGTGATAAATAAAATGGATCTGTAATTACGCCGTTCTCAGAACGCTTTACTTTATCTACTTCATCTGCCTGCGCTTCAATGGACATATTCTTGTGAATGATACCGATACCACCCTGTCTTGCCATTGCAATCGCCATACGGTGCTCGGTAACGGTATCCATACCGGCACTCATCATAGGAATGTTGAGTTTAATTTTTTTTGTTAAATAAGTTGTGACATCTACCTGATTCGGAATTACCTTCGAATACGCCGGAACTAACAGGACGTCGTCAAAAGTAATGCCTTCACCAATGATAGTACCCATTGCATTTCCTCCCTTGTCTTATGAATTTAATTTAAAAATTACATTTTAGTATAACATTTCGATATGAGACTTAGTGTAACAAAAATCAGAAATCGTGTCAATCCAAAAAAACTTTGCTCGGAGCTGAATTTTTCATAGCATGTGCAAGGGCTTCGTCAGGTTCAATAATAACCTTGCAGTTTTCGCCGTTAAGTCTGGTAATAATGGCAAAACGCTTATGATCTTTGTTTCCGGATGAAAAGTCATATACTTTCATTTTCTGATTGCCGTTATAATAGTCCATTCTGTGAGAATCCACAGGCGCTACCAGGTCAGCTTCAGAAAGGCTGATGTTTGTAGACTTCTTGTCGCGCTTGCTCTGTGACATTACTCTTGTGATATCCAGTTCTCCGTTTACAAACAGGTAATCAAATTCCAGACTTGTTTTCGGAACAATGAAATAGCAGGCAATACCAAGCCCAATCGCTCCGATCAGCAACAGCGGATGGATAAAAAGACCTCCAAATGCAAAAACCGCAGTTGCGCCGATCAGTCCGTATTTCGTTATGGCATCTTTGGCAGTCGGCTGTTTTTTGACAAGTAATTCTGAGTATAAATCGCTCATTTCGTCCTCTCCTTATGTATCATATTTTATCTTTAAGTATAACATAAAACGGAACCATCGTCTATGACGACGGTTCCGTTAAATTATGAAAATTTTGTGGTCAGAACGGGTTTTCCCTCTCTCCCTTTAAATCGGGCGAGCGCAGATTACATCATTCCCATTCCAGGATTTCCTGCAGGCATTGCAGGTGTATCTTCTTTAATGATTCCCACAACGGATTCTGTTGTAAGAAGAGTAGATGCAACGCTTGTTGCGTTCTGGAGAGCGCTTCTTGTAACCTTTGCAGGGTCAAGGATGCCTTCTGCAACCATGTCTACATATCTTTCTTTCAGAGCATCAAAGCCGATTCCTACTTCAGACTCTCTTACCTTGTTAATGATAACTGCTCCTTCAAGACCTGCGTTTGCAGAGATGAAGAACAGAGGAGCCTCCAGAGCTTTCAGGATTACGTTTGCACCTGTCTTCTCGTCGCCTTCAAGAGTAGCTGCAAGTTTGGCTACTTCTTTGGAAGCGTGAATGTATGCAGAACCGCCGCCTGCAACGATACCTTCTTCTACGGCTGCTCTTGTAGCTGCAAGAGCGTCCTCAAGGCGGAGTTTTGCTTCTTTCATTTCTGTTTCAGTAGCAGCGCCCACACGGATAACAGCTACGCCGCCTGCCAGTTTGGCAAGTCTTTCCTGTAATTTCTCTCTGTCGAAATCAGATTTTGTCTCTTCAATCTGAGCGCGGATCTGAGCTACACGGTTCGCGATTTTTTCTTTGTCTCCGTGACCTTCTACGATAACAGTGGACTCTTTTGCAATCTTAACAGATTTTGCACGGCCTAACTGCTCCATTGTAGTCTCTTTGAGATCAAGACCAAGTTCTTCGGAGATTACCTGACCGCCTGTAAGAACAGCGATATCCTGAAGCATTTCTTTTCTTCTGTCGCCATATCCCGGAGCTTTTACTGCCGCTACCTGGAAAGTACCTCTTAATTTATTTACGATAAGTGTTGTAAGAGCTTCGCCTTCAACATCTTCTGCAATGATGAGAAGTTTTGCTCCAGCCTGAACAACCTGCTCTAACAGAGGAAGGATTTCCTGAATATTGGAGATTTTTTTGTCAGTGATCAGGATGTATGGATCTTCCAGATTTGCTTCCATTTTTTCCATATCTGTTGACATATATGCGGAAATATATCCACGGTCAAACTGCATACCTTCTACAAGGTCAAGCTCTGTATGCATAGTCTTGGATTCTTCTACTGTGATAACGCCGTCGTTGGAAACTTTTTCCATAGCGTCTGCAACAAGCTGTCCTACAGTCTCATCACTTGCGGAAATTGCCGCTACATTGGCAATCTGCTGTTTTCCGCTGATTTTCTGGCTCATATTCTTAACAGCCTCTACAGCAGCCTCTGTTGCTTTTTTCATACCTTTTCTGAGGATGATCGGGTTAGCGCCTGCTGCCAGGTTCTTCATTCCTTCATGAACCATTGCCTGTGCAAGAACTGTTGCTGTTGTTGTACCATCACCTGCTACATCGTTTGTCTTGGATGCAACTTCTTTGATAAGCTGTGCGCCCATATTCTCGAACGCATCTTCCAGCTCGATTTCTTTCGCAATTGTAACACCGTCGTTTGTGATAAGCGGAGCGCCGAATGGTTTGTCAAGAACTACGTTTCTTCCTTTTGGTCCGATTGTAACTCTTACTGTGTCTGCTAATTTATTTACGCCAGCTTCAAGAGCGGCTCTTGCTTCTGCGCCGAATTTGATTTCTTTTGCCATGATGACGATTCCTCCAATTTAATATATTTTATAATGTTCTGTCTTCTTATTTTACAACTGCAAGAATATCGTTCTGTTTTACGATGATATATTCTGCTCCGTCCAGTTTCACTTCTGTTCCTGCATATTTGGAGTAAATAACCTTATCTCCTACGGAAACTTCCATTTTTACTTCTTTTCCGTCAACAACTCCGCCAGGTCCTACAGCGATAACTTCTGCCTGCTGCGGTTTCTCCTGAGCCTGTCCCGGAAGGACGATTCCTGATTTTGTGGTTTCTTCTGCTTCTAACTGTTTTAATACAACTCTGTCGCCTAAAGGTACTAATGTCATGATCTATGTTCCTCCTTAAAATTGTTTTTACTCAAATCTCTGCTTTTCAGCCTTGCTAGCACTCATTCGCATCGAGTGCTAATCACTGTCCTTATATTATTTAAAAGCGCTCTTTTCTGCAACTCTTTTCAGCGTGATAATATAAAGTGTATTCTCATTTATTCTCATTTATTCTCATTTTATCTCTTTTTTTCTTAATTTAGAAATTTTCTTCAGTTGGTTTTGGACGCTCCTGAAGCTGCCGAAAAAAAACATCCTGTATCTTTCAAATACAGAATGTTTTTCGTAAGTTTCTTTTTATGCTTTTTTATTCCTCTGTGCCTTAATCTCTTCCAGCTCATCAAAAATCACTTCATTAAGAACCTTGATATAAGTTCCTTTCATTCCGGACGAACGGGATTCAATAACTCCTGCACTCTCGAATTTACGAAGCGCATTTACGATAACGGAACGTGTGATTCCAACTCTGTCTGCAATCTTGCTGGCTACCAGAATTCCCTCATCTCCGTCAAGCTCGTCAAAGATATGGATGATTGCCTCAAGCTCTGAGAAAGAAAGAGTATTGAAAGCGGATTTCACAACCTGCTGCTTTCTGTCTTCTTCTGCATTCTCTTCGTGTACGGCTCTCATCATTTCGAGACCTACCACTGTGGTGCCGTATTCGCTGACAATAATGTCTTCGATATCGTAAGGCTTCTCATAGCGGTACATAAATACAGTTCCAAGTCTTTCACCTGCAATATCAATCGGATTGATGATTCCCTGATAACTGCTCGATACATTCTCGAAGCCCAGAGTCTGAAGATTTACATTTTCTTTCGTTGACAGCACTCCAAGAAATCTCTCGTTTAACAGCGCGTCCACATATCCTCCGACTTTGTCTTCAATCAGTTCTGTGATCTCTTCTACTCCCGGACATAAGCTGACACCCAGCACTTTACCTTTCTTGCTGAGTACAAGGATGTTGGAATTTAAGGTTTCCATTAAAACCTGGCAGATGTCGTTAAAAACGACCTTGCTGGAGCTGCTGTTATGGAGCAGCTTATTGATTTTTCTTGTTTTATCCAGCAACTGAACGCTCATATTGTCCTCCTTTCGCTTTGGTCATCCGCGCACAACAATTCTCAATATTCAAAATTATGCACGGCAAAACTGCTGTACTCTATTGATATTTTATATACTACACGTTTTCGAGACAAATTACAAGATAAATTTTACTATTTTTCATTTTTACTTAGCTTTTCTGAAAATATACTTCTTTTCAAATTATTATCCTGTAATTTATATTTATCCCTTTTTTTACATAGAAAAAGACGCAGAATACAGGGATTGCCGACCTTCTTCTGCGTCATGATTTTTCTGAATATTCTTTTTTCGCCTGAATACGTTACTCTTTTGCCTCTACATAGCCGCAGGTTTCCTGGCTGCACATGAGCTTATTGCCTTTCTCCACCATATAGCTTCCGCATTTCGGACATTTCTTTGCTGACGGCTTCTGCCATGACATAAATTCACACTCCGGATTATCTTCACATCCGTAATATTTACGTCCCTTCTTCGTCTTTTTAAGAACAACGTCCTTTCCGCAGATTGGACAGGCTACGCCGATTTTTTCATAATATGGCTTGGTGTTCCGGCATTCCGGAAATCCCGGACATGCAAGGAATCTTCCATGAGGACCGTATTTGATAACCATATTTCTTCCGCAGTTATCACAGATCACATCTGTCACTTCATCCTCAATATCAATCTTTTCAAGTTCTTTTTCCGCTTCATCCACATCATGCTTCAAATCCGGATAGAAGTTGCGTACAACCGTTTTCCACTGGACAGTTCCCGCATCTACGCAGTCAAGAAGCCCTTCCATAGTAGCCGTGAAATTCACATCCACAATACTTGGAAACGCCTGTTTCATAATGTTGTTCACTACTTCTCCCAATTCTGTGACATAAAGATTTTTCTGTTCTTTTGACACATAGCGTCTGCTGATGATAGTGGTGATCGTCGGCGCATAGGTACTTGGACGTCCAATTCCAAGCTCCTCCATTGTTTTGACAAGGGAAGCCTCTGTATAATGAGCCGGCGGCTGTGTGAAATGCTGCTCAGGCTTTAACTCCTTAAGGCTTAACTTCATGCCCTTCTCCAGACTCTGGTTCAGGACATTACCTTTCTTATGGTCTTCCTCATCTGTATAAACAGACAGGAAACCGTCGAATACCACTTTGGAAGCAGATACTGTAAAAATATATTCGTCAGCGCCAATCTTTACAGAAGTTGTCTCATAGCGCGCCGGTGACATACGGCTTGCAGCGAAACGCTTCCAGATCAACTGATACAGACGGAACTGGTCTCTGGAGAGAGAATCCTTAAGCACTGCCGGTGTACGGCTGATATCTGTAGGACGGATCGCTTCATGGGCATCCTGAATCTTCTGCCCTTTTTTCGCTGTTTTTTCTGTTTTTGACACATATGCCTCGCCGTACTGCTCTGTAATATATTCTCTTGCAGCCGCATCCGCTTCCTCTGAGATTCGGGTGGAATCTGTACGCAGATAAGTAATCACACCGACAGTACCGTTTCCTTTAATATCAATACCTTCATAGAGCTGCTGTGCAAGACGCATGGTCTTCTGGGTAGAAAAGTTAAGTGTCTTGGACGCTTCCTGCTGCAGTGTACTGGTTGTAAACGGAAGAGGCGCGTTTTTGATTCTCTCGCCTTTCTTTACCTCAGTAATCTCATATTCCTTATCCTGCAAAGAAGAAAGGAGTTTATCCATCTCTTCTTTGTTATGGATATTCATTTTTTTATCTGTACCATAAAATTTCGCTTCCAGCGGTTTCTTCTCTCCGGTTACATGAAAAGTACCTTCAAGACTCCAGTACTCCTCCGGAATGAAGGCATTAATCTCTTCCTCACGGTCACATATGATACGAAGCGCCACTGACTGAACGCGTCCTGCGCTTAACCCTCTTTTAACCTTTGCCCAGAGAAGCGGACTTATTGTATAACCTACCATTCGGTCAAGCATACGCCTTGCCTGCTGCGCGTCTACCAGGTCCATATCAAGCTCTCTTGCCTGTTTGATAGATGCCTTTACTGCGCTCTTTGTAATTTCGTTGAACGTAATCCTGTGCATTTTTTTCGGGTCTTCTTTGAGAGCCTGCATCAGATGCCAGGAAATTGCTTCTCCCTCACGGTCGGGGTCAGTTGCCAGATAAATCTTATCTGCCTTTTTCGCTGCCTTACGAAGCTTCGCAAGAAGTTCTCCCTTTCCGCGGATTGTAATATATTTCGGCTCGAAATCGTTCTCCACATCGATTCCGAACTGACTTTTCGGAAAATCACGAACATGTCCGTTGGATGCTTCCACGTCGTAATTAGGTCCCAGAAATTTCTTTATAGTTTTTACCTTTGCAGGTGATTCCACTATCACCAGATATTTCGCCATGTTACCTCTCCTAGTTGTCAATCTGTCTGTTACTTTACCTTTACGTAATAATGCCGACCTGTCTCTTCGATCCATCCAAGAAGCGTAAGCTCAACTGCGCATCTGCTTACTGTTTCCGGCGCAAGCCCTGTTTTCCTGATTATGTCGTCCAGACTTTTTGGTCGTAAATCGAGACAACTATACACCAAATTCAAATCTCTTGCAAGTCCTAACTTATTTTTTTTACAATCTCTGTTCTCCTCTTTTGTTTCCTCCTGCTCTTTTTCTCCGGCAATAATTCCCAGTTCCTGAAGAATCACCTCCGGACTATAGGCAATTCCGGCTCCGTCATAGATCAGCTTATGACAGCCAAGACTCAGCTTTTCCGTCACAGGTCCCGGAAGGGCAAAAACCGCCTTCCCCATTTCCAGAGCAAAGCCTGCCGTTATGAGAGAGCCGCTGTTTTCTTTTGCCTCCACCACAAGAACCGCATCTGCCAAAGCGCTTATAATTCTGTTTCTCGCAGGAAAACAGAATTTCATTGGCGGCGTTCCGGGCGCATATTCGCTGATGATTCCGCCTCCGTTTCTCAATATCCTGTCATAAAGGCGACGGTTTCCTGCAGGATAAACCACATCGCAGCCGCAGCCCAGCACTGCAAAGGTTGGCGTACCTCCCTCCAGCGCACCCTTATGTCCCTCAGCATCAATGCCAAGCGCCATTCCGCTTATAACCTGCACCCCATACCCACTTAAAACCTTTCCGAAACGAAAAGCCTGAAGGCGGCCGTAAGGACTGCACATCCTTGCTCCCACAATTGCCACAACAGGCTGCCCTGCGACAGGCAGATTTCCTTTCACATAAAGCTGCCCGGGCATGGAAGGATAATTCCCCATGTTCGCAGGATATTCCCTGTCTTTCCTGTAAATGCATCGAGTTTCTTCCATATAAATTATCAACCCTCCCTGCTTTTTATTCCTTCTCCGGCAAAAAATTTCCGCCTGAGATATTTATCTTCTCTTCAGCCCCGGTATTCTCCGTCAAACACCCGATAGGCAAGCGCCTCTCCGATATGAGCAGTTCCTATCATTTCCTCTCCTTCCATATCTGCAATTGTTCTGGAAACTTTCAATATTCTGTGATACGAACGGGCGCTGAACTGCATTTTTTCGAAGGCAGAACCAAGAAGAGCAGCCCCATCCGCAGTCATTGGACAGTACTTCTCAATCTGTTTCCCGTGAAGTTCCCCATTGAAACGGACCGTTTCGTTTTTATATCGAAGGCCCTGGATTTTTCGCACTTTCTCCACCCGTTGCCGAATCACTGCCGAAGATTCATTTTTCCCTGAGAAACGAAGCTGGGAAAAGCTTACCGGAGGAACTTCCGTACAAATATCAATCCTGTCCAGAAGAGGACGGCTTATTTTTCCAAGATAATGACTCACCTGTCCGGCAGTGCAGTGACAGCGGTTCATATCCGGATAATAGCCGCAAGGGCAGGGATTCATAGCTGCCGCAAGAATAAAATTCGCAGGAAATACATAAGTACCATTTACCCGTGAGAGCTGTATCACCTTATCTTCCAGAGGCTGTCTTAAAGTCTCAAGGCTTCTTCTGGAAAATTCCGGCATCTCATCAAGAAACAGTACGCCTCTGTGAGCCAGCGTCACCTCCCCCGGTCTTGGGTTTCTCCCTCCTCCTGTCATTGCCTGGGCAGAGCTTGTATGATGAGGACTTCGAAACGGTCGTCTCCTGATAAGAGGATGCTCTCTGGAAAGAAGTCCTGCTATGCTGTAAATTCTGGTCAGTTCCAGAGATTCCTCGAAAGTAAGCTCCGGCATAATAGAAGGAAGACGCCTTGCAATCATGGTTTTGCCCGTCCCCGGCTGTCCGATAAAAAGAATATTGTGAAATCCGCTCACTGCTATTTCTGCTGCTCTTCTGGCTGTCTGCTGCCCTTCAACCTCTTCAAAATCCGGTAGTTCCTCCTCGTTTTCATCCGATTCACCGGATTCCTCCCTTTCTGTATAGGATTGGGGATGTTTCAGACAATCCATCATTTCTGTTATATTCTTTACTCCCGCTACCTGAATATCACGTACAAGTCTTCCCTCCGGAAGATTCTCATGGGGAATAATGCAGAGCCTGCATCCCATCTCCCTTGCCCGTATCATCATTGGCAAAACACCGGAAATCCCATGAATCTGACCATTAAGGCTGATTTCCCCTGCCATCATAACTCCATCCAGAAGAGCAGGACTTACCACCTCGGATGCAGCAAGCACAGCCGCTGCCACAGGCATATCAAAACCGGCCCCCTCCTTTCTGATATCTGCAGGAGCAAAATTTACCGTCACCTTCCTTGGCGGAAGGCTGATTCCGTTATTTTTCAGGGCTGTGCGGACTCTGTCCTGCGCCTCCTTGACCTGCGCGGACGGAAACCCTACCATAATAAAAGACGGAAGCCCGCTGCTTACATCCGCTTCCACCTTAATCGGACACACCTCCATTCCTCTTATGGATGCCGACAATACACTTGCAAACAAATTTTCTCCTTTCCGCATATGGAAACCTGCCCCGAATGATTCCTGAAATGCTATGATAAAAATAATATAAATGGAAAATTAGTACAGATTTGTAC
>PPYF01269077.1_pt1 | contig 12720 bp, 9 predicted proteins | sample 1559871 | NCBI WGS metagenome assembly PPYF01 (sample SAMN08240021, study PRJNA423297) | Human gut metagenome, whole genome shotgun sequencing project. | reverse complement strand
AAGTCAAGCACCGGTGCAGTATCATCCGCATCGTCTAACAGGTCATCTCGTTTTTTATCCACTGTTTTAAAGAATTCTGCCGGCTCTTTAATGGTCAGAAGTTCTTCCAGATTCTTCTTTGCCTGTTCCATTAAGGATTTGCATGGCAACTTTGGATTTACACGATATTCAATCATGATTTCGCTGAATAATTCCAGCTTATCCTGTGCTTTTTTCTTAAAGGTTCTCATAATCATATCGTCATCATCACTGGATACTGAGAAACCAAAATAGTCTTTTATTACTTCTTTCGCCGAGCGAATTTGTCCATCTGTTGCTCTTTCTCTAATACTAATCAGCAGTTTCTCGACAAATTCACGTTTTGTCAGGTAGCGTACCAACTCTTCTTTTGTATTGGATAGCATAGATAAACTCTGGCTGTTATAGGTCAGGGATACTCTTCCCATCTTAAAGAGCATGGCAACCAGCCACTGCACGTCTTTCGGATCAAAGCCATACGGAGCAGCCCCAAATTTATCCTGCAGGGATTTCAGAGAAGTTTTCATGTGTCGTGCGTTGTTAAGACCGATGACCTGAATGACTTCTTCCAATGCTAATTTATTCGGTGTTGTATCACTGGTTCCAAGGAAGGAAAGCTGTCCATCGCTTCCATTGAATACCGCAGCAATATCAGAAAGCTCAGGAGCTGTTTCCATATAGGTCAGCTTGTTATACTGCATAGCTACTAACTTGCCAAGTGCTTCGTTAATACGGCTTGCCGGCTCTTTGGCTGAGATATTTGCTTTATCACCATTCACATAAATATCTGCATGTTTCAGAGCATCCTCGATAAAGATACAGATACGATCTTTCTTTTCAAGGCGTTCATTTTCTTTTGCACGACGGATACTGTCAAAGCTTCCTCTTGCACCTAGTGTATTTAGGAATTTATAAATCTTGAGGGAGTCTGTAATCTCATCTAAGAAGGTGCTATCGTTCGGTAATTTTACAATCACACTATGTTCTTGTACGGAAAGCATGCGCAGGGCAGAATCCGGATAATCTTCTCCATAGGGTGTGATGATTGATACTCCGATATCATTGGACTGATTCCCCTTGAAATAACGCCCATCCACTTTCTGGTTAAACGGAAATAAATAACGGTTGCTGTAACGGTATTTCTTATCTGTAAAGATATCCTCGAAGATTACTGTAGATGCCTCTCCAATAATCTCACCCATTTCTACCGATTCGTTATTGATCGCATTATTGATTTCCTGTTCTTCATTAGTCAGGAAGCTATAGATTTCTCCATTCTTCTGTACCAGTGTCTCTCGGATCAGTTTCTTTAAGGATTCTTCTATCCTTCCACGGATTTCAATACGGTCATCGTCAATATTAGAGATCATTAACGTAGTAAGGTTATCTACCTTTGCTTTGAATTCTTTGACGTATTTAATCATAAACAGCACTTTCAACAGTTCTACATCAAACTCATCCAATCTACTATTGTCTTCTGCATCGGTAATTACCTGGCTGTGCTGATGGTCAATGAATTTATGTAGAGGATCATAGAAATAGCTAAATGGTACCAGTACACCTTCTTGACTGTCTTTTAAACGAATTGCCGACTCTTGGAACAGTGCTAACATAGAACGGGACTGATCAGATAAGTGCTTTCCACTGGCTCCATAAGTACGCACAGCTGTCAATACCTGTCCAAGCAAATTGAACTGATATGGAATAAACGGATAACAGTCTGCAAAATCAGTCTTGTCTGTATATAATTTCTTATCTGCGATATCTGTAGTAAATGTAATAAGATTCTTGATAATAGATTCTTTCTGCTCATAGAGAAGGCTGAGTGTCTGTGTTGCTGTCTCGTTCTTTGCAAGCACACGCTTACGAATTACTTCGTCAACGTTTGATGCTGAAAGAGAAAGTCTCGTATCAAATCGTCCCTGAATCTTAGAGAAGTCATTTCCCTTTGTCTTTGTAATAGAGTCAATATCCTCCTGACTTGTTACGATAACCCATGCCTTACCTCTGCAGGCTGTTCCAAGGTCTTCCACGATTGTCTGGAGGTTGAGCATAAGCTGTGTGTCATCTGCAATATACTGTCCGATCTCATCCACAAGGAAAATGACATGATGACTTGGCCCTTTTTTCTCACAATACTCTTTGACCAGAGATACGAACTTTTCAATACTGAGGTCATAGTTTCCCTTTGCATTTTTACACCAGTTGCGGGCAGCCTCTTCACTCATGAAATCCATTGCAGCAATCGTTTTTACGATTTTATCTTGGATAACCGCAAAGGCCTGTCTCTTCTTCTCCCACGGTGTACCTGCAATCTCTTCAAATTTATTTTTGAACTCTTCAAATCTTCCTTCGTTATCTAACTGACGTTCAAATTCTGCAAGATACGGAATGGAACCGCAATATCCCTGCATTTCATTGAATACCTTCATAAAGACTTCCACAATAGCTTCCTTGCCGGATCCGACCTTTGCAGAGCCTTTGGAATCAATATTAAAGAGCATGACATCAGAAGAAATGGTTCCGGAATTGGTCATTTTGGCAATCAGCATCGGATCATCGATTTTCTTGCCATCTGTAAAGTATTCGACTGCTCTCTTTCCTTCCACTACACTGTTTTTTAACAGATGGGAAAGAATCTTTAAAAAATGAGATTTACCACTTCCAAAGAAACCGGAGATCCAGACACCCATTTTGTCAGTATTGCTATTAATCCCCTTTTCATAGTTATCGAAAAAATCCCGAAAATGTTTTAATAATTCTTTTGTTACTACATATTCGTCCAATTCCTGATATACATTTTCTTCATCAGACTGACCTACTTTGATTACACCCTTAATATCACGGTCAATCTGTTTCTCAAACATCTCTTTAATCTGCATTTTTCTTCTCCTTTATTTTACACAAGCCGGAATGCCCGGTAATAATTTCTGGAATCCATCGTTCCAAATAATTTTAAATCCTGTCCGCTGTATTCTCCCGGATAAAACATCACAACCGGCACACTATCAAGTACCTGATGCAAATTGTTCAAAATATTATGGCTTGCAATGATTGGATGGCATTTTCCGACTCCTGTCAGGAAAATCACTCTATTTGTCAGATCTTCCTGTAGAATCTTTGAAATAATCAGGTTTAGCTCGTTTGTTTCATCCAGTCCCAATGTTTCTACCAGATTGTCTGCCATATCAAAAAAGCCATTCTCTTTTTCCAGATCAAAGAAGGCTTCCAGATATCCTTCTTCCTCTAACACCTGAATCATCGTATGAAATAGATCAAATTCTATGATTTTAAAGTCTTTATTGCTATTGTTGATTCGGTCCTTTAAATATGCGATATGACTGCGCACTTCCAGTTCCGCTCTTGGATTATAATCAAACACATAATATCCGACTTCATTTCCAAGTCCTTTATTTTCACGGAAAGACTTTTCAGAAATCTTATCTTCAATCCGATTCAGTCTTTCATCCAAACTTAACCTCGCCATCCTTAGACTCCCTTCACTGCTTTCAAGTATTTACCAAGCCCATTTGCAGTCAGTAATTCTTCTGTACGGTAATCAATATGAACTTGCTTGATTGTTCTGGGTTTTACACTACTTTCCAGTAATCCTGCTTCAAACATCATTCTGGTGAAACACTGTTTCAACTTCCGTACTGCAGTATCCGTCCAGCCAGCAACCACATCACTCTGCATTGCCTTATCTGCAAAAAAGACATTCAGATCACGATCGGTAATCTCTTTTTCACCTAATCGAATCTTCTCGTTGTATACTTCGCGTAAAAACTCAAAAAATAATCTGCTGTCCATCAGGATTGCAATTAGATTTAGAATTTTTACAATTTCCACATCACAAGTGATAAATGCCTGCAACACTGCTTCCGGTAAGGCAGATACCCTTCGGTATGTTCCGTTCAACACCTCATAGGCACGATATTCTGCTTTCACCTGATAGATATTTTCCTCCCAGACAATCTTTCGGATATCTGTCTTGCTAAGTCCTTCCAGAATATAACCTGCCGTTTTTCTGGATTCTTGCAGCCAGAATAATTTTGATGTAAGTCCTGCACTGTATTCCATTACTGCCCACCATCCTTTGTTTCTTTTTCATAATGGATAATATCTCCGAAATCACAATCTAGTTTATCGCAAATCTTCTCAAGAACCTTCATGGAAACCAGCTCACCATTGGTCATTTTTGCCACGGTGCTACTACTGATTCCCACTTGGTTCATCATATCCACTTTCTTCATATTTTTATCAATTAATAGCTTCCACAATCCATTGTATGATACTGCCATATGTATTCCCTCTTCGATATACAAAACTTATGGTTTTCCTGTATTTTGAAAGTATAGTATTGATTTTCGTTCTTATACTCTCAATTTTTATTATTGTATCATACTACATGTTTTTCTTCAACGATAAGTGCAAATGATAGCTTCGACTTTGCGAATGATTTGTTTGATAATTCTAATGATAGCACAACCGCTTGCAATAGTTATGATTTATTATTATTATTATTGCAGAAAAATGTAACTTCCCTTTTCCTGTGCCGTCCAGTACAATCTAAGTGAACACAGCAGATTGATTAGAGGTGCGATTGAGAAGTCTGTTATTGCATGATATAATTATCCAAAGAGTTTCTATTAAAAAAGCCCTAAAATAAGCTGGAGGTTTTCAATGAGCGATGTAGATATTAGCATATTTCGTAATGATCGAAATTTGAAGCCTGTATTTTATAATGATAAGTGCGATAAGTATGACTATTTGAGTGCTGTTGGATGTGGCGCTATTGCAGGATTGGTTGATATTTTTCTTGTTGGCTCCCCCGCTGATAGCAAATTGCAAGGGTGGACAGATGCACAGGTAGATAAAACAGTAATGTCTTTTGCCAAAACTTGTGGATGGTCACCCAGAGAAGGGAAAGAAAAAAGCGTTGCCAGTGCGATTGGTTTCTTGGAGAAAAAATTCCCTGTGAACTATGACCAACGCCATTCTGGAGATGTTGCTGGATTGTTTACTATGTCTGCAAAGAACCATCACATGAAATCGTTGGCTCATTCGCCGGATATTATTGGATTGTTCTTCTCTATTCTGAATCAGTTTACTTCAACATCATCTTTCTTACATAATGGTCAACTGATTACAATTCAGACAGAGACATACGAATTACAGGGACATGACTTTATATCAAAGCTCTTTTGCGGAGTGGCGAATTGGTTTGGTCACATTATGTCTGATGCTGCCGGCAGTTCTGGTGCATCTGGCAGAGGAAGCGGTGTTGTAATTCCGTTCTATGAGTTGTTTCAGTTGTGTAATTTTGGAAGTTTTCAAGTCGGTCAAGACAGAAATACGTTGGCAACGGTAGCCACTAAAGTATTCCAAGAGGGATATGATGCAAGATTTGGACTTACAATGGCAATTCCGGTTGTCCTTTGCGATTTGTCAATCAAGCTGATTTGGGCAATTAAGCATTGCTTCTATCACAAGCGTCCGTTACACGAGTGCATCCCAACCAAACGACATGATGATCTCAGAATCATGCTCATCATCGGAGATGGTACATTGTGTTTGATGGATGGTGCAGATGCGGCAATTCGTTCCGGGGAAAACTGGGTAAACTTCTTTCTGCGATTAAACATTGTTGCGTGGTATCGTCTGGTATCTCTGGTATTTAGAGAAGTATGTATTCGTTTGGGAATCAGCCTCTCGTTGCAGAAACAGTTGGATGCTTATATCAGAATCAACGAAGCTATAGCATTGTATTTGACACAGCTTGAAAAAATTGATTTCGAGCTTTTCAAGAAAGAAACAGAACAATATAACCATATGCTCGCCATGATGGAAGAAGCCAACAGTGAAGATGAATTGAACGTTCTGCTGAAAAGCGAATATAAGGCACTTGGCATCGACCTTCCGTACAGTGGAGATTTTGATGCTTTTATGAATGATGCTTCATCCGTATTGGAGTTCAAGTGATATTTAAGTGCGATAAATGTGGTCAATGTTGTATGGTAATTAGGAATGCTGTGAAATATTAAAAAGAGAGATGGGGGAATAGATTATGCCTTTGCCAATTTGGTTAATACCCATAGCATTAAAAGGTGCAGCTGTTGTTGCTGGTACAACTGGAGTAGGTGTAGCAGCACATGGTGCTAAGAAAATGAAAGATGCAAACGACACTGCGAAAGCTGCCCAAAGTCGCCACGAAAGAAACATGGCAAGATTCGAGAAAGAGAATGAAACAACAACAAAGAATATGGACAAGCTCGGAAAGTTAGAACTTGAAATTCTGCATAGTTTTAGTGAATTCTCGGATTTGTTTGAGCAAATCAAAAACAGACCTACTTTTGAGACATATTCCAAAAACGGTGTCTCACTTCCAAAGTATGATGGGGAGAAAATCAAGGAAGTATCTGTTGGCGCAGGCGTTCTCCTTGGAGGACTTGGCGGTGCAGGCTTAGGTGCTGCTGGTGGTTTTGCTGCAGCTGGTGCAACTACAGCTGCTGTTATGGCTTTGGGTACAGCTTCTACTGGAACTGCTATTGCATCGTTGAGTGGTGTCGCTGCGACCAATGCCACTTTGGCATTGCTGGGTGGTGGTACACTTGCAACAGGTGGCGGTGGAATGGCGGCTGGTGCTGCCGCTTTGGGTGCTGCGACTCTTGGCGTTGGTTTGTTGGTTGGCGGTATTATCTTTAGTTTCACAGGTGGTAAACTGTCAGATAAGGCTGATAAAGCCTGGGCGCAGATGAAAAAGGCTGAAGGAAAAATCAACAACATTTGCAATTACCTTGTTGATTTGTATTCGACTTCCAACAAGTATTACGAAACTCTTTTTAAGGTAAATGGTATCTATGAGAGACACCTTAACTGTTTGAAGAGTATCGTTACCGTGCTTGGACATACCGATTGGAATACATTTACCCCAGAAGAGAAGAAAATTACAGAAAACACGGTTCTTCTTGTTGGACTGCTTTACAATATGTGTAAAGTTGAACTCGTTCTTAAGAGCGAAAAAGAGAATGATATCAACGCCATTAACAAGGCAACCGTGGAGATTTCCATCAATAATGCAAATGCTATATTGCAAAACGGTGGATATGAGACTGTGAGAAAAAGTCTGTAAATAAGATTCTTTTATGATACTCCCTAGATAGTCCAAGAAAATGCCCGCACCTCCACCTCTATTAGAGCTAAGTAAACTGCATACTACTTTTTCTATCCCTAAGAGGAAGATAAAATTTTATTATTTTGAATTATTTCCGGTGATTGCACTGCGAATCATAGCAACAAATTCGTCGGCCAATGCGGAGAGTTCCGTTCTCTGCTTCTTTACTAGACCAAATTCATAGTGAAATGGACATGCAACAACGGGAAGACTTTTAATAATTGGATCATAGGGTTCTTTAACATAAGCATACTGATTCATAGTAGCAATGTAATAACCATTTGTTTCATGAAGCATACCAATCAGTAAATCTCGATCACTAAGTTGAATTGTCGTCGAAGGACAGAAGGTTTTAGATATTTCTGCTTCGATAGCTTTGATGAGTTCATTATTTTCTTTGATTGTAATTTGGCTGAAGTTATGCAACTCATTTATTGTTACGGATGTTTTGTTTGACTGATATAAAGGACAGGCAGGACCAAATAAAATATGTGTTGGTTCGATAGATAAAGTATGATACTCTAGACCATAAGAATAAATTAAATCTAGCCACTGCGATTTCATGAGAGATGGCATTGCGATAATGCCGATTTCAGATATATTATGAGCTACGTCAAAGAGAATTCTGTCTCTGGGGGTGTTTATATAGTGAAAGTTAATATTCTGGTCAGAATACTTATTAAACATCTGATAGAGAAGTCTATTGGCAAAAAGCAAATAGTAGATAGAAATTTTAAAGGCAGAATTAGATCCGTTTCTGTATTGTAGATTTGAGGCAGACTGAATGTGTTGATAGGCTTCTAAAATAGTTTTCCCATATTTAACAAATATTTTTCCGAACTCTGTTTGTTCGATTCCTTTTTGTGTGCGTATGAATAGTTTTTGACGGAGTTCTGTTTCTACACATTTGATAGAACTGCTTAATGTGCTTTGTGCAATATAAAGATTTTGAGAAGCTCTATTGATGGAACCTACTTGAGCAACTTCTATAATTTGTTGTATTTGTTCTATTTTCATAAAAACTCCTCCAATCTATTACAATATATTTTACCTTAATCTTACAGGATAAAAAGTATATTTAGTTATCGCAATTTTCGTTAATATATAACGAATTATTCGGTAAAAAGAAATACGGATATAAAGAAATATCCTGTAATATAAGCATTTTCATGACTGCGTCAAGGGATGTTCGCAAAAAGGACTCCTGAAAAATGGAATTAAACTACAATGAGCAGCGTTGCCTCGATGGATTCCTGGCTGAGGTAGGCTCTTGAGACAGACCAGTCCTCGGCATACTCCATCAGATATGTTGTCACCAGGCGGACATAGGATGCCTCGTTGGGGAAGATTCCTACCACACTGGTGCGTCTCCGAATCTCACGATTCAGCCGCTCAATCATGTTGGAGGATGAAATCTTTCTGGCATCCAGTTTGGGAAAAGCGTAGAAAATCAGGGAATCTTCCAGGCCGTTTTCAAGGCACTGAACCGCCTTTGGAAAGCGTTTGGCATAGGCATCCATCACATCATAAGCCCGCTTTCTGGCCAGCTCTGCGGTAGGTGCCAGCCAGATTTCCTTGAGTACAGCAGCAAAGGATTTCTTCTCTTTCTGCGGTACATAAGCCAGGATATTCCGCATGAAATGTACCTTGCAGCGCTGCCAGGAGGCTCCAGGGAAGGACTCCTGTATTGCCGAAACTAACCCTGAGTGAGCGTCTGAAATGATCAGCTTGGGCGTGGCAAGACCGCGATCCTTCAAGTCCTGAAACAGCACTCCATAGGAGCTTCTGGATTCCTCAGCCATAGGTTCCACGGCGATGATATCTCTGTGGCCATTTTCATCCACACCGCACACGATAAGTACCGCCATACTGACAATTCTACCGTCTACACGAACTTTTTCGTACAGTGCATCTACCCACAGAACCGGGTACACGGTATTGGAAAGAGGTCGATTACGGAACTCATTGACCTGCTCATTGAGACCTTTCGTCATCTCGCTGACCTGACTTCTGGATAGGTTTTCGATGCCGAGGCTTTGGGCCAGCTTCTCCATTTTCCGAGTGGACACACCATGAACAAAGGCCTCCTGAACCACCTGAATGAGCGCAGCTTCACTGCGCTTGCGCTCTGTGACAAAGAACGAGATATAACCGCCCTGCCGTACCTTAGGAACCATGAGGTACATCGTCCACATACGTGTGTCCAGACGACGAGGACGGTAGCCGCTGCGATAGCCGCTCCTTCCATCCGTGCGCTGACTTTTCTCTGCCCCCAACTGCTGATCTACCTCGGCCTCCATGAGCCGTGTGCACAGCCATTCCAGCATGCTCAGCATGGGATCCGGCTGAGTCATACATTGCAGTAGTAATTCTGTGAGATTTGTGTTATTCTTTTTGTGAGCCATTAGGGTCTCTCCTTTGCAGTATGATTGTCTCGACAACTTTCATTTTACAGGAGCCCCTAGTGGCTTGTCTATTTCCTTTTTACTTTTGCAAACATCATTGTACTCTATCTTTTTCATTATATGCTATAATTTAAATCCTGTATATAAGATATATTAAAATATGCTTTTGATATCGTAGTTTTCGTTAATGTAAGACGAAAAAGCAGATAAACGATAAGCTTGCGGGAATGATATAATCATTATAAACAACGGTTGTTATAAAAATACGTATTTTTAAATTGAAACGAAATTAAAGCATTTGGAGAAAGGAGAGTATGATACACGGGTATTATACGAAAAGAGCTTATGACATCTTTCATTCAATCTGATCAAGTATGGTTAATTTGGGCGGTCGTTATATCTTTGGGTGCTTTTGCTATTCTGGCAGAGCAAAAATTCAAATGGGGTGGCAAAATAGGAAGTGCTATTATTGCAATTTTTAGTGCCATGATTTTGGTAAATGTGCATTTGATTCCTGTTTCTTCTGAAGTTTATACAGTTATTAACAGCTATATTTTGCCTTTATCCATTCCGTTGTTGCTTTTTCAATGTGATTTGAGAAGAATTATAAGAGATTCTGGTAAGTTAGCAGTAATTTTCTTTGTGGCGGCAGTAGGGACATTGATTGGTGTTGCTGTTTGCGGGCTGATGTTTAAAGATGTGCAAGGTGTTGGTGGTATTGCTGCTATGACAACAGGTGCACATATTGGTGGCACGGTAAATCTGGTGGCGATGGGACAAACTTTTAATATGGAAGCAAACTATGTGAATGCTTGTGCAATTGCAGCGAACCTTTTCCTTGCATTCTATATGCTGATGCTGAGCAGTGCTGCAAATTTGAAGTTTGTTAGAAAGATGTATCTGCATCCTTATATTGATGAAATGGAGAGGGCAGCAGATGGTGGTAAATCTATGGCAGAAAGCTACTGGAAGCCTAAGAATATCTCCCTATTGAGCATTGCTCTTAGTTTAGCAACAACTTTTGTGATTACCGGTGTCAGTCAGACTATTTGTACTTTTGTAAATGCTACAGAAGCCCCTTTTATTGTCAAACAGCTTTTGGGTAGCATTTATCTAGTAATGACACTAATCACTGTGACATTGGTTACATTGTTTAATTTCTTGGTAACAATGGCGATTGGGAAAATTTTCAAATGGTCTTATGAGGAAATTTCCTTAGCTTGTAATGCGACATTTGGTGGACCGACAACTGCGGCGGCATTTGCAATCAATAAAGGTTGGCATGAACTAGTAGTTCCTTCTATTTTAGTAGGGCTTTTGGGGTATATCATCGGAAACTATTTTGGTGTCCTAATCGGTAATCTGTTGATGTGATGGTTATCTAAATAAAGGAGGACACGGCTTATGAAATATGATCTTTTTATTAAAAATACAAAAATAATTGATGGTTCTGGTACACCGGCATTTGCAGGGGGAGTTGCAGCAAAGGAAGGAAAGCTATTTGTGTTTCCCCCAAATACTGTTGTGGATGCAGAAAATGTGATTGATGCCAAAGGACGGTATACTTGCCCTGGATTTATAGACCCTCACTCCCATGGAGATATTCCATTGGGAGAGGAGTATGCATCTCTCTCTAAAATATCTCAAGGGATCACAACACATCAGGGTGGAATGTGCGGGTTTTCAATGTTCCCTGTAAACCCGGAATATTTAAATTTATTACAGGAAAGTTTAGGACTTTTGAGTAATACATTTCCAGAGGAAATGAGTACATTTACAAGTTGTGAGGCTTATCTGAATTATACAGATACGGTAAGACGTCCGGAAAATACACAATTTCTGATTGGTCATGTGACTCTTCGTGTAGCTGTTATGGGTTATGCAGATAGAGAACCTACAAAAGAAGAACTGGAACAAATGAAAGCATTGCTTCGTGAAGCGATGGAACATGGGGCTGCAGGGATGTCTTCTGGATTGGTTTATGTACCTAGTGCATATGCAAATGAAGACGAACTGGTAGAACTTTGCAAGATTATTGCCGAATATGGTGGGCTGTATACGACACATATGAGAAATGAGGCTGGAGATTCTTTTCGTTCCATTCAAGAGGCAATTTCTATTGCAAGAAAGACGGGCGTTCGATTGATTATTTCTCATCATAAAATTCAAGGGAAAGCAAATTGGGGAATGTCTAAGGAAACGCTAAAAATGATTCATGATGCGATTGATGAAGGAATTGAAGTTTCCTGCGATCAATATCCTTATACAGCGTCTATGACACATCTGTCTGTATGTACACCTCCGAAGTATTTTACACATGGATTGTCTGGTATGCTGGAATATCTGAAGGATCCGGTAATGAAAGAGAAAATTAAGAATGAAATGAACGATCCAAATACTCCGTATGATAATTTTTATTTGCACTCCGGAGGTTGGGAGGGTGTGTTTATTTCTTGTTCTCCCGGCTACCCGGAAGCTGAAGGAAATAGGGTTGCGGAATTGGCAAAGGAGAAAGGGCAAGATCCCTTTGAAACTTTCTGCGATATTATGATTGCAAATAATGGTGTTGTAACAGCGATTTACTTTTCTATGAGTGAAGAAGATGTATTCCGCATCATTCAGGATGATTTGGTTGTAGTAGGTACAGATGGCATTATTAAATCTATGGATGATAAGGCGCATCCAAGAGCTTTTGGTACATTTCCGCGTGCGATCAAATATTTTGTGAAAGAGAACCATCTGATGACACTGGAAGCGATGATACGAAAAATGACATCGTTAACTGCTGAGAAAATCAACCTGAAAACAAAGGGATTGGTTAGAGATGGATATGATGCCGATTTAGTTATTTTTGATTATGAAACAATTAACGATACAGCAGACTACATCCATTCCAATGCATTGGCGGATGGTATTGATTATGTAATTGTTGCTGGCGAAGTGGTATATCATGACAAAAAAATGACAGGTGCAAAACCAGGAAAGACTGTCAGATATCAAAGATGATTTTATGATGATAAATTAAAAAGAAGCTTCTGATTATTTGGGAGCATCCCAAAGTTTGTGTAAACCTCCAAACTGATGTAAGATAAAATTACTCAGTTTGGAGGTTATTTTTATGGC
>PPYF01028917.1_pt1 | contig 12720 bp, 10 predicted proteins | sample 1559871 | NCBI WGS metagenome assembly PPYF01 (sample SAMN08240021, study PRJNA423297) | Human gut metagenome, whole genome shotgun sequencing project. | reverse complement strand
TTTGTATATTTGCGGTGTGAAGTTATAAATATGGTAGTAGTAGTTTTAAAAGCGGCAACTTCTTTCGCTGGTATTGATTATAATGAGCGAAAGAATGAGGAAGGCAAGAGTGAACTTCTTGTTGCAGAAAATTTTGCTATGAATCCAGATAATTTGAAGAAGTCGGATTATATAGCTTATATGGAATCTGTCTGTAGGACTAATCCAGCGGTCAAGGCAAAACAATTTCATGCAGTGATTTCATGTAAGGGGCGTGAATATTCGGCAGAGGATTTGAAAAATGTAGCTTTGCAATATATAAATAAAATGGGTTATGGAAATAATCCTTATATGATATATTTTCATTCTGATACAGAAAATAATCATGTACATATTGTTTCTACACGAGTACAGAAGAACGGACAGAAGGTAAAAGATAATATGGAAGCTGTGCGCTCACAGAAAGTCATAAATCAAATAATGAATGTTGATTTAGCTTTGAAGGCTAAAGATGATATTTCAAAATACATGGAGTTTTCTTTTTCTACAGTGCAGCAATATAAGTTGTTACTTGAACAATCAGGATGGAAATTAAGAGAAAAGGATGGATTATTAATTTTGTATAAGGGTGGTGAAAAGCACGCTTCAATTCAATTAGAGCAGATAAAAGATAAAGCTAAACAATATACACCTGATGAAGAAAGAAGAAAACAGATAACAGCTCTTTTATTTAAATATAAGCAAGGACTTTCCTATACAGAACTTCAAACTTTGATGAAAGATAAGTTTGGTATAAATTTAGTCTTTCATACAGGAAAAGGACATACTAAACCTTATGGATATACATTAATTGATTATAGAAATAAGAGAGTTTTGAAAGGTGGGGAAGTTATGGATTTGAAGGAACTTTTAGTAGAGCCTAATAAACAAGCAAAAGTTGAACACTGTAATAGTATAATTAATCTTCTTTTGAAAGATGGAACAAAATATACAATGGATAGTTTCAAGAAATTAATGTTAGATTACGGTTATAGGTTTTCAATGAATGGCACAATATTTATAAATGGTGATGATAAGGCTTTATTGGTTCTTGATAAAAAACTGTTGAAAGAACTTAGATATAATAGCAGAGTGTATGAAGCAAATAAATTTAATGTTGCTACACTTAAAGAAGCCGAGTTGTTAAGTAGAATTTATCATGTGAAAAAAGATGATATTTTGATTCAAGAGCATATGGATAAAAAAAATACTGTCTATACTGATATGATAAATAGTTATTTGGCTCATAGTTCAGATTTACATTCTACATTAAGAGAAAAAGGAATTCTTTTTGTTGAAGATGATAATTTAGTTTATCTAATAGATAAAAAGAATAAAGTAATCGTAAGTACTGATGATTTAGGAATCAATATTATAAAAGATGGCTATAGTAAAGATAGGATTACTCTAGTTACTCTTGATAAGATGGAAAGAATAAATGTTGAACAAGATTCAGAACTGGCAAGGGGATTTAATCTGATTGATGCTATTTGTGATATTCTTAGCCAGCATATAAATGTACAGCAAGATAAATCTCCTAATAGGAAAAAGAAAAGAGGACAGCAACAAAATTAATAAATATAAGTAAGATATGATAATATTATTTGGGAATCAGAAAGGCGGTTGTGGTAAAACGACTAATTGCATACAATTTGCCAACTATCTAGTAGAAAAAGGAAAAGAAGTTCTAGTATTGGATTTAGATTTTCAGCGTTCATTATCGGATAGAAGAAAAGAAGATATTGCGACCTATGATAATGAACCTAAATATGAGGTTATACAAACCGATATATCTAATGTTGCTAAAATTATTAGTGATTTTACTAAGGTTGAGCAAGGAAATCTATTAATAGATTTGCCTGGTAAGATTGATGATGATGCTCTGGGAACTATTCTTAAAGCTGCGGATATAATAATATGCCCATTTAAATACGATAAATTTACAATGGATAGTACAGGTTTTTTTATCCAAGTGTTACAGTATTTAAATGTAAAAGCTAAAATATTCTTTTTACCTAACAATATGAGAACTGCGGTAAGATATGAAACAAAAGAACAGGTAGTTGATATTCTTAAGCAAGTTGGTTTTGTTACAGATGAAATACCAGCTTCTGTTGCTATGGAACGTATAAATACATTAGCAATTAGTAATGAGTGTATTGATAAGGTGAAGAATGCTTATGATTATATCATTCAAGAAGGAGCAATAAAATAAAATATTCTTTTAATAGATATTTGTTATAAAGTTATTCATTTATTGTATATATTTGCACATGGCTGATAAATTAAGGAAAAAGCAAAATGAAGGTATTTCTAGTGTTCTGGAAATAGCTAAAATGATAAGAGGTGAAGAATTGCATGGGAGTAGTATAAATGAAGCTCCTATTCAAGAAGCTAAATATGAAGTTGAAGAGGAGAAAGAACCACTTCATGTAGAAATGGAAACAACTTCTTCGGAAGTTTTTAATTTTAATGGCTCTAGTGAAATGGATTTGACGGACTTATTAGAGTACATTAAAGGAAAAAATTATAATTGCAAGGAAGTTCTATATGTTGATACAGATGTAAAAGAGGTGTTTGGGTTGCTCAAAGCTAAAGCCAAAATACCTATTTCATCTTTAGTTTCGTTTATTTTGGAAGATTGGTTAACTAAACACCGTAGCGACATAAGTTCTTTGATTAAGCAAAAAAAGAACCGTTTTCTTTAGTACAGAAAAAGGGTCGTTTTGTGAAACAAAAGATTTTTGGTTAGGCTATAGACCCGTCCAATGGGTTTTTCCTCATTGGACGGATATTTTAGATAGAAACAATAATTTCTTTAGGGATTCCTGTATAATATGCTATTTTTTCTACAGGAATATTATCTTCTCTCATTTTTATTATAATATCAATATTTTCTTTAGTAATAGAAGAAGGTATAAACGTAAATAAAATGTCTGACAATTTGCTTATAGCCTTAATAACTTTTTGTTTGTCAGATTCTTTTTTTAAGTCTATTTCACTGAAAGTTGAAAGTTTATCATGCAAAATAAGATAATATATTCCTCCTATTATTAGTGCAGATATAGTTACAATGTCAATATCTGTATTGGAGAATATGTTTGAGAATTTTTGGCATAAAGGTAACGTGTGCAATTCCCGTAGTTGAGCGGTACGTTGACTAGTTTCATTGTTATTAGCTAGTTCCCATTTTAGAAGTTCTTGCATGATTTTATTTTCTGATAAAGATTGAAATAAACCTACAAGAATGTTCATATATAGTGCTTTATCGTTACTAGATTGTTTTTGTGATTTTACAATATCGCTAAACCAATAGTCGTATTTTTTTACATACTCGTCAATGAACTTATTCAAATCATCATATCTGTTATAGAATTGTACAGGCTCAATTTCAGCTTGTCGCATAATACCTGTAACTGTTAGATTAGAAAATCCTTCAGTTTCAATTAAATGGGTTGCCGCATTAATAATGCTTTCCTTTATGTCTTTGGCACTTCTTCGCTTTCTCCTTTCTTTCATTATTATTTTATTTTTATGTTCTTATTTATATCATTAAGAGTATTGACTAAAGATTCTAATTGTTCAAGTTTATGCGTGGCAAGAACGCTGACCCTTAATCTTGCTTCTTTGGTTCTTACAGCCGGATATACAATTCCAATTGTAAAGATACCTTTTTCTTGCAACATTTTAGCAATTTCGTAAACCTTTTTATTATCTCTTATCATAATAGGAAAAATAGGGGAAACAGATTTTCCTATGTCGAACCCTTCTTCTTTCAACCGTTTTCTAAGATAGTTCGTATTTTCCCAAAGTTTGGTTCTTATTTGTGGTTCTTTTTTTATAATCTCTAAAGCTTTTAGTATGGATGCTGTGACTTGTGGGGTAGGGGCTGCTGAAAACACATTGCTGTCCGCATAAAATTTCAAGTATTGTATTATCTTCTTCGAAGCTGCTGCAAATCCCCCTACGCAACCAAATGACTTGCTGAATGTGCCAGTAATAATATCAATTTGACCTAAACAGTTATAGTATTCAGCTGTTCCTCTGCCATTGGCTCCCATTACTCCTATTCCATGTGCATCATCTAACATCAGCATGGTTTCATAAGTCTTGCAAAGAGTAATAATTTCCGGAAGTAAAGACAAATCCCCATCCTGGGAATATACACCATCTATTATTACAAGTTTAGTTTGATATTGCCCTTTGACTTCTTTTAGTACCTTCTCCAAATATTCTAGGTCGTTATGCCCAATTCGTTTTATATTTGTTCCTTTTAGTCCAGCCATTGCGCTTGTGTGGATATAAGGGTCTATCAATGCAATATCATTTTGACCCAATAAGGCTCTTAGTATTCCGGCATTTGCTCCAAATCCGGAAGAAAATAAAATAGCTTCTTCTTGTCCTACAAAAGAAGCTATTTCTTTCTCTAGCTGTTGGTGTATGTCGAGATAACCACCTATTACTTGTGCAGCGCAAGCACCTGTTCCATATTTTTTTATAGCATCTATACCTGCTTGTTTAGTTTCTTCTCTTTGTGACATACCTAAATAATCATTAGAAATAAATGCAATAACAGGTTCGTTGAAGCCTTCAATTGCCATTGTTGAACCGATACCTGTATGTGAAGTTATCCAATAGCTTTTACATCCGAAATCATTTAGTTGCTCAATGTACTGCTGGAAATCATTTGCTCTCTCAATAGCATTTTTCCCATAGGATAGTTCAAAGTCTTTTAATGAATGATAAGTTTTTTCCATATTAGTATAATTTAGATTGTATATTGCAAAAATAGCAAATATATTATGTTTTTAAGCATTAACAGTGGAAAAAACAATATAATTCTTATATTATATACAATTTGTATTGTATATTTGCGATATGCAAATGCATTTGCTGAATAATTACTAACTTAAAAATATCGTTTTATGAGAAAACAAATTTTAATTTTATTAGGTTTCTCTTTTAGTCTTATTGCTTGTCAGCAAAACGAAGAGATTGGTTCTGTGGAGGATAATGCCAATCCAAACGAACTTACTACTAGAGCTGCTTCTATGAGAAGGGTTCCTACACAAGCGGAAAAGGATAATCTTAAAAAGGATTTCCCAAATTTAGATGTAAATAATATTTCTGTAACAGGAGAAGCAACAGGTACATATAATTGTATTGCTTATTCTATGGGGATAACTAACAAATGGATTGACCCAGAATCTTTTTACAATGATTTTATAGAACAGTATAAAAATGCTAAAACTTTATATGGTTCGTCTTGTAATTATGAACAGACTAGTACAGAAGGTAGCAATGCTACTGTTGATGGTTGGGGAACAAGTAGTATAGATATGACTCATGGAAGTGTTGTATATAGTAGCGGTACTTGGGAGTCAAAACTTGGGCGTTATTTGCGTATTACCCATAAAAGGAGTGAGCTATCTGGCACTTTGTATGGTAGAATTTTGGTTTCTTTTATCGAGAGTAGAACAAAGACTGATATGTCGGAGATAAAGGAACTTGCAAAACAGATAGCACAAGAAGATATTGAACTTTCTGATGCAGAAAAACAAGCTGTCATTGATAAAGCTGCAAATATTAATTGTGAGGTAAAGACTAAGTTTAACGATTTGTTTAATTCATGGAACGAAGAAATTTCAATAAATCCACAAACTAAATATAGTTCAAGTACTCTCGCTTATACAACATTACCACAGTTTAAAGAAATGCAAGCGATGGGTAAAAATATTATTCCGTTAATAATGGAAAAACTTTTAGATGAAGATAATTTCTTTTTGCTTCCTCTATATGATGCTATACAGACTGATTCTCAATTAAAAATAAGCTATAAGAAAGGTGATGCAAAGATTCTAGAAGGAGAACAGAATAAGGCTAAAAGAACAGTTCGTCTTTGGCTAAGTCTTTCGGGAAATTAAGTAAAATATAACTGACTTTTTGGGATAAATAGCTCTTAACGTAATATGCTGTAAGAGCTATTTATATATTTACCTAAAAGTTTTTGGCATCATGGATTTGTTTTCTCTTCGTCCTTTTGTATATGTGGCGTATTCGCGTGCGTCAGAAAGTAAATCTACGTGAACTCTATTGTGTATTTGTTTCTAAGGACATAATTTTAAAACTATATTTATGAAAAAAAAATTCTATTCTTTTTGGGGCGTAAGTCAATTATTGGTAGGAGCAATGACTATTGGTCTTGTCTCTTGTGAAAAAAGTTCTGAACTTTTATATGATTTTTCGGAAACATCAGAAAGTTCAATCCAGTCAAGAGCTATCTCTGTTGCTGACTCTGTGAGTCTGTTTTCTAATATAGATGAGTTTAAAAAAAAGCCAGAAACGAAATCTTATTCTTATTATCCTGAGACAGATGAATTTTATTCATCAAATATGTATGCTGTTAGAGAGCTTCCTTTTGCGTTGAAAGTCAGAGGAGGTGGAGTGGTTGGACAGCCTTATCTTTCTACTCAAGGAATGAGAAAAGAATTGATACTTTCAGCTTATAGTTCTTCAAAATTCTATTTAAAGATTTTGCCACCTAGTAGTGGAATACCATATTTGATTTATTCAAAGTCTTATAATAAGCCATTGGTTTGTGGTCAATATAACAATGACCCAAACAATAAACTTGTTTTTGTTTGGGACTCGGAAGATATAAGTTCTGGAAGTTGGGACCTTATACCATCAACATATAAAGGATATTTTAATATTGAAAATCAGACATATTTAGGAACGGCAGACCCCAATAATCCTTGGAGTGTGTTTAATTATTCTATAGAAGTAAAGAGTAATGGGCAGGTAGGGTATGCAAAATATAATAAGCAACCACAGCAAGAGTTTCTATTAGAGTTTCAGGATAAATTTAAAGTAAAAGAAATAGCATTTGAACCTAAAGCTGTAGTGACGGAATTAGACCCTGTTGTTGTGTATTCAAATGGTCAGACAGGAGCAGTTGCTGGACCATCAAATATTACAATTTATGCAAAAAAAGATGTAAAAGATACTTCTTGTTATACAGAAAAAGGAGCTTTGAAAATTCCAATGGCAAATGAAGAACAAATGTTTTTACGTCCTGCAATAATAGCCGGGCAATTTATTGCCCCTGGCAATTTTAGTAGTGGGGAAATGCCTGATTCAACAATATTTTTGCCTAGAGCTCCTTATACTTCCACAACGTATGAGATACCTAAAACATTATCGGTGACTATTCCGGTAGAAGTTGATGAGCCATCTTTAATTAAAGTAACGACTTATTTAAAGAAATATAGTGTAAAGGCTGACTATACTATTACTATGACTTATCGTAATGGAAATGAGGCTAATGATAGAGAAGTTAAATTTAAAGGTTCTTGGTATGGAATAATAAATACTACATCAAAGGCAAAACCAGACGAAATAGTAACAATTCCTTTAGAAGAATATATGAAAAGTTTATCTAATAATAATCTGCAATAAGAAAAGATTATGAAATCAATATTATATATAATAATTTTATCTGTTATAGCTCCATTGTTTATAGCTTGTTCAGAGGATTTGAACTTATGCGCACAGCAAAATACAGTGGTTGAAACTGATTATTCATGTGATGATGTGATTCTTCAAGAACGTAATCCATCTCTTCCAGATGTTATTACAGGACAACCTTCTTTTGATGAAGAGTTGACAAGAAGTGGTGAGATGATTGGGGGAACTGATAAATATCTAGGTTATGGTTATAAATTGCTTAAGGGGAATTATATACCAAGTGATTTTGATAACTTTACGCATTCCATACTTGATATTGAATCTCTAAAAGAATATGATGAATCATATATTGATGAAAATTATCCTAACTGGAACGACCAGTCATCGTTTGCTTATTATGATTTTAATAATTATACGCATTTTTCATCAATAAGTAAAACTGTGAAAAGTGGATTTTCTTTAAATCTAGGATTTTTTTCTATAGGGAAAAAGAAAACGACAACCGAAACATTTAGAACTTTTATTAATGAATCAAAAGAACAAGCTTATGGGGAAATGAATATATTGTTTGCTCATGGCAAATTTACCTTGTTAAGTTCCAATGGTTCTAATAAAGTGTTTGCAAGGCAGTTTTTAAGAAGGTCTTTTATTAATAATTTATATACCTCTCCTATATCATCTATCATTGATTCATATGGAGATTTTGTTGTTGTTGGTTATTATACAGGTGGAAGAGCTTTTGCGCAATATATGGGTAATGCGGATTCAAATACGAATGTTGAACAGAAAACTAAATCCTTAGAGAAAAATATTAATGCTTCACTTGTATATAAAGGTGATTCACTTAATGGGTCGTTCGGATTTAATGGAAAGGATGGTACTTTTGATTCTACAGTTTACAAAAGACAAGATATATTTATACGTGTAAAAACATTGGGTGGTATTCAAGATGAAACAGGTGTAGTGAATACTACAATGGCACTTAAAGACATAAATATAAACTTGCAATCTTGGAGAAAATCATTAAATGATTCAAAAAATCATACAGTGATTGATTTAATAGAAGAAGGATTATATCCAATGTCGGATTTTGTACTGGAAAGAAACTTTCAAAGACGTTTTGATGATACTTCTAAGGAAATTCTTCTTCCTGTTACAAGACTTTATACTCCGTCTATTACGATTGCAAGAGTATTGACAAAGACATCTGCTTCGGGAGAAAGTTTATATGATGTAGCTGCTGTGTTAACAACAAGACAGGGTGACCAAATAGTATTGAGTAAAAGTAATGCTACGGATGCGGAATTAAGGCAAAATGAAGATGATAATGTTTTTATCAAAAAAGCCCAAATTATATCGGCAGAAATATCAAGGTATTTCAGCTCTGATATTCAGATAAGTTATAATACTAGAAAGCGTATTAATCCTCAAATGCGTTCTCCGCTATGTATGGTTTTGGAGAACTTCAATGAAAAAGGTTTCTGTAAGTACTATCATGAGGCAACTAATATGGAATATTTATACGACCCAACTACCAAACTCTGTTTTTCATTTTTTGCAGATGAAAGAGATGAGAGTTTGCTGGAAGTATATGGTCTTAGTTCATGGGCTTCTAATTTAGTAGAAAAACAGATTTCAATAGCAACATTAGCAAATCTATACACAATTATAGGATTGTAATTTTGAAGTCTGGTATTTATATTAATATAATCTATTTTAATACATGGTACATTATTTTAAACAATCTTGCTTATTAATGCTTTGGGCATTATTTTTAGTAAACATAAGTTTTACAAGTTGTGATGATAAAAATCCAGAGGTACAAATAGGAGAACTTACTCCCCAAAAACTATATCAAACCTCATGGCGTGGTACAGGTCGTTGTGATGCTTGGGTAGTTCCCAATATGGGAGTAGGTATGCAATTTATAGATACTCAATCGGGGAAAGTAAATTGGGAAAGTTACGATGAAATTGATATTACTTACAAAATAGAAGGAAAATATATCATATTTAATAGCAATGCTTTATATTTAGGTGGTGCTCCTTGGGTTATTAAAAGCTATACCCAAAAACATATAACTCTTATACAAAATGAAGCAAGTCCAGATAAAGAGAAAGTAGCTATAATAGAATTAGATAGGATAGATTGATTTCGATTGTATTGTTAAAAGGTATGTATTTGGATGCTCTCTTTTCATATTATAAGTATTTGTTATTATACTGGTATCATTTTTATGAAATGGACATAGGGAAAAGAAGATTCTCGTGTTGCTCTTTCTGGGTTTCGGGGAGTGAAGGATATTAATCACATATTCATATTATTTATATATAATATGGCATTTTGTCCTTCTTCTTTTTCCCTATAGTTTTATGGTATCAATTCTTTGTGTCCGGCTTCCAGCAGCTTTTTGTATTTGGTATCAAAAAGGAGTTCTTCAGGGTGTACCAGGGACGATAATTCGGTATCATTTCATCATGCTATATACGCCCATCAGTGCCAGAACTCCAAAAGAATAGGTATCACAAATTCTTTAAAGTAATATTGGAAAATAAAAGAGAGTATTTTGTACTCTCTTTTATTTTATTAGGGCTGTAATAAATTGATGGCTTTTTGAAGATTAGCTTCTAGCTCTTTTTTAGCGTTTGACATAGCATCCTCATAGTTTTTTTCTGATCTTCTTCTGTATTAGAAATCAGATAAAACTTTTCACTAAATATTAAATCTATAAAAACATAGTTAGAATAAAAATTCAGCACTTGAAATAAAAGTTTTAGGCTGCCCCCTTTTCCTAGTTCAAGATTTGAAATCGCATTTTGTTTACAGTTCAGCTGTTCTGCTAATTGAGCTTGGGAATATCCTATATGCTCTCGGATTTGCTTTAACCTTGTGCCTAAAATTGGTAATGTAATGTTATACATATTGTTCTATTACTGTTTCTACTTCGTCGTATATTCTCTTAAAGTTTTTTTGCAGTAATTTCTCTCTATTATCTGCTGTCCCAAAGTTATATACTTTTGGCAGTTCTTTGTAGGCTTCTTCTTCTTTCTTAATTTTTTTTAAATCTAAATTGGTTTTGCAATGGTACATCGCTGTTGGAAAATTATCTTCTTGTCCAAAATCTAATGCAACTTGCCCTACTAATGTACCAGCTTGTAATGAAGATATTTTGGATGCCGGGATAACAAAATCCATTTGTTCATTCATATTAATTGTTGTTTCGTTTCTTCTGATAGTAACACCTTCTTTTACTTGCTTAACTTTTCCAAATAGTTTTTGTAGCCAATCTAAAGTTTCAGGAGCTTTAGCTTGCCCGGATAAAGTGTTACCTATAATAGAAGTTATAGTTTTTGCGGTAGCTTTGCCGTATTGTTCTTCTAATTGCGGTAGTTCCTGTAATCCCAAACAAATTGAAACCTTATTGCTACGTGCAGTAGAAAGTAGTGTTGCAAGTTGATAAAAATATAATGTGGGACATTCATCTACTATGATTGAAGTAGGGTAGTTACCTTTTGTATTGACAAGTCTAGTTAATCGGTTAATGATAAGTGCATTTAAAGCACTATTCATGCTTTGTGTTTTAGGGTTATTTGCAATGATAAGATAACTAGGGTCTTTTTTATCTGATACTTTTAAATTGAAATCATTGCCACTAAATACCCAAAAAGATTCTTTAGTAGCCAGTCTTGATAACTGTACTTTTAGACTTGCCATCTGTCCTTCTAATTGGTCCACTGCTCCTGATTTATATGCAGCTTCAAATGGGGAAACTAGTGATTTTAATTCAGGTTCGGAAAAGAGGACTTTAAAAAGTACGTCATATTCTTGATTAAGGAAAGCCAGTACATGCGGTAAATCTGAATATTTGCCATTCTCGTATCTAGACCAAAAATAAATAGAAGCTGCTAACAAGTTTACTGCTGATGTTTTAAAAAAATCGCTATTACCTCCACTTCCTTTGTCGCCTTTTTGTAAACTCTCATATAATGCTTCTGCCGTTTCTGTTGCATCTGCTAGGATTTCTATATATTCTCGTTTCAATGGGTTTATTCTTCTACTATATTCAATATCAGAAAAATTAATGACATTGAACTTGAAATTACTTGGTATTTTTCCTAATTGCTTGTTCTTTTGATAATTATAATATGCAATTTTGGCAAGTTCAGGAAATTTGAAGTCGTAAACAACTTCTGCAAATCCTTTAGCTGAATGTTGTCTTATAAAAGAATTTATAACAGAAAAAGATTTACCACTTCCAGGCGTTCCTATTACGAAAGTTCCACGAAAACAGTTACATATATTCAGCCACCCATTATGCCACTTTCTATTGTAGAAAAACTTCATCGGAATATTGACAGAGAATTCTGTTTCTACCTTGTCTTTAGATTGTTCAAAGCTTTCATTCTCTATATTAAATCTATCTTTCATAAAGTTTGATTTAATACGTTTGGAAATGTTATCTAGAGCTGAATTTATTAATGTCGCTCCAATTATTGATAGTATAATGTAAGCTATATTATACCATTCTAAACTAGTTTCTCCTTTTTCTTTAAAGAAAAGAAAGCATATACTTCCAAAGAACATTATGAATCCAAAGATTAAAGGAAAAATGATTTGTTTAGTCGGGTCTAATTCTAAATCCTTTTTTGAACGTGTTCCAATGCAAGTAACCATTATAATAAAGAATGTAAATAGTTTACTATAAAGAATATTAGAATAGATAGGAATTTTTGCCATTTTTGATAATAAGGGCATAATTTGTTCACTAAAGGGAAAATGAACAAATAGTAGAATCTCTATGCAAACAGTTATATAAATGAATGCTTGCATGAATCCATATAGTTTTTGTAATTCTTTGCTTTCTTCCATGATTTAATCGGGTATTTTAACTTTTTCAGGTTCCTCACATTGAAAAGCCTTGAAATCTTCTATAGCTAATTTCAAGTCTTCTAAAAAATTGCTATTGCAACCTTTTTCTACTGCTATCTGGTAATATGCTTCCATTGCTTGGACGGAACAAATATCTGTTCCGCATATTACAAAAGCTGGAATGTCTTCTAATAGGCACTTGTGTAATAATCTTTTTTGGTCTTTCATTTTATTAATTCAAATGAAAATACCACTCTTTTATGCAGTGAGAGTGGTATTGGTTTTTATTTTTTGGTATCATAATAATGTTCTCTTATCGTCCATGCCGGGCAGAACCCGGAAAAGTACGGTATCAAATACCTTCCC
>PPYF01458791.1_pt1 | contig 12721 bp, 11 predicted proteins | sample 1559871 | NCBI WGS metagenome assembly PPYF01 (sample SAMN08240021, study PRJNA423297) | Human gut metagenome, whole genome shotgun sequencing project. | reverse complement strand
GTATTGCACTTTTATTTGGTAATTTATATACTATCGGGGCGAGAGTTTTTTCGAGCCCCTATTTTTATCAATTAATAATCTTACAAAGATAAAACAATTTTTACCGCAGAATTTAACGACTTACAAAAACAACCTTTTTGTCACCTTTTCAATTGAAAACTGATCTATTGCCTAAACTAATTTAAGGAGAGCAGATTGATGTCTACCGAAAATAAATTTTTAAGTTCACTTTCATATTTCAGCATCTTTTTTCTACCAATTATTTTTCCAATTATCGTGATGGTACTTACCAGTAATGTCCAGTATGCACCTGCTCATCGGCACGCAATTACGGCGTTTTGGCTTCACCTCATTCCCGTCATTTTGTTGCCGTTAGGTTTTGGGTTGGGAATTCTCGCTACTGCGCACAGCTTTACGGGAAATCATTTTCCAACCACCTCTTTGGTACTGTTCTTAATTGTGGGATTAATGGGAATTGTGGCTTTGGCCCTCTTCATTTACAACATCTATAAGGGTGTGAAGATTTGGGTGGAATAGTTTAGAGCGCTCCAGAACCCGGGTAAATCTTGAGGCTTAACTTAGTTAACCGGAGAGATTTGGGTTCTGGAATGCATTTCGCCTATACTACATTAACGTGTTGAAATTAAATATAACTATCAAAACTCGCTAATCGCCTCCACGACGCTTAGTAAGTTCGAATTTAGCATTGAAATTTACTACCAAAAAATATTTTTTGGTAGTTTCGAGCCTTTATATTGCAACCGCTTACAAGTTGTGATAGTATTCTAATTGAGGAAAGGAAATAGTTCCTCTTCAATCAAAAACTTCTCAGATGGCCTTGGTTCTCAGATTGCCAGAACCGACGAAAAGGCAAGAATATTAGCTCTATTCGCTAATCAATTGCATCATGAGCGTACCGTGAAAAAGTTTTGACGTTTAGAGACGTCGTAATGATTAAGTGTTTACGCACGATGAATTGATGAATGGAGTGGCAATCATCTTTTTAAAGAGTAATGTTCAACGTCATCTCCAAGCATTGAATCAAGTAGGTGTGTCCAATGACATAAATACTTCGCTTAGGTAATTATCCTAGGCACTGTTCCAAATAAAAACCCAATAGTTCACTGGAGGTCTATCGTTTCGAAGAATATCTTAATGAAACTCCAAGACCGTCTATTTCACCGTTAGCCTGAACGAGTGTATCCTTCGTCAAACCCTTTGTTTGATTAGACATGCAGCAGCAGACGTAATAACAAAACCTCAGGTAGGTTAGAAGCACGACGGCTGAACAATTGAATATGTAATTGAAGTTGAAGGTGTAAAGATCGATAAATTTTCCAATAAAGAGATCACGATTGATTGGGAACGCCTTTCCTCTTAGTGGGATTCTAGTGTGAGAAGTCTAGAATCCTTTTTTGTTGCATAAAAAAGCATATTACCATCGACCTAGGCTAGGTAGCGGTGATAATATGCTTTATTTTCGAGTACGCGTTCTTGAATGCATTAATAATAAGATAATACTGCAAGCTACAATTAAATAGCCGCCCCATCCCCAACGAACTCCGTTGAACATGTTACCTAGGCCAACTAATTGGGCTTCATTTTGGTAAATCAAAAAGAACATCATTCCGTACCACAGCAAGTTTAGGTAACTCGCCCATTTGGTCAGCCAATGGAATTGCAAAAGCGCTCCAAATAAGAGTAATGCGGGAATCACCCATAAAAAGTGAGCAAGCTGATCGTCTCCTAACGTCTTCAAAATACTCATAAGGGAAGTTTTAACGTTATACCCAGCAGTGGGTGCCGAAGCAAACGGTGCCCAGTAAGCAGCCATTCCGGTAATAATGGCAATTCCCATAATGAACTTATTTTTCAACGTCCAGCGTTGCTTCCCTTTACGTACGTCAGTGCCAGTAGTTGGTTTAGGATCATTTACCCCTGATGAAGCCCCTTCTTTCATAGATTTCGGCTCCGCAGTCGCTTCCGCTGCCTCTGCTTCCGTTGAATCGGAATTTTGTTCGGCAGTTGGAGTGGTGAAATCCTTTTTACCACGTTTTTTTAGTAACGCCGTTTGCAATTTTTGCCAAACCTGACGACCTGCTTCGCCCCCCTTTTGAAGGGTTGCTTTCACAGCCTGGTCTGCACTACGGTCACCAGCGCCCACTCGTTGAGCGTAGAAAAATGCGGCAGCAACCGCCACCACCAGTAAAACTACCCCAACCATTTTACTTAGCCAGTAAAAAATTGCTCCAATTACTAACAAAACTAGCAGCGCCGTTAACCAATTGCCTCCGATCCATTGCAACGTAGTTAACGCACCCTCCTTGAGGTCCGTAGAAGCGCCATTTTTTCTGCGAGTGCGACTAATCGTTGGTTCTTCTTCCGGTTTGGTATCCGCGCTTTCTTTCAAATCGTCTAATGGTGTTTCTTGCCGATTTTTATGCAATTCTGCACGAGAAAGCCGGGAGCTTTCACTTGATGCTGTTTTACATTCATTTATTCTTTTGCTATCGGTACGCCAACCCGTATTAGTGTTCTGTACTAAAACGATTGTTAAATAATGGACTAACCGGTTTGTCTTCGTGAATTAAACGAATTGCTTCCCCGATCAAAGGTCCTACCGAAATGCTTGTGATCTTATCAATTTTCTTTTCTTCTGGAAGTTGAATAGAATCCGTCACAATCAATTCCTTGATTGGCGAGTTTTGAATTCTTTCGATCGCTGGACCCGATAAAACTGGGTGTGTACAGCTAGCATATACTTCAGTTGCGCCCGCATCGATCAAAGCTTGTGCTCCCAAAGTAATCGTTCCGGCCGTATCAATCATATCGTCAATCATGATACAACGTTTGCCCTTAACTTCACCAATAATGTTCATTACTTCTGCAACGTTTGCGCGTGGACGACGTTTGTCAATAATTGCGATTGGTGCTTTCAAAAATTCTGCCAACTTACGTGCGCGCGTAACTCCACCGTGGTCAGGAGAAACTACTACCGCATTTTCATTCAAGCCCCGTTCAATGAAATGATCAGCTAACAATGGTGCACCCATCAAGTGATCGAGCGGAATATCAAAGAAACCTTGGATTTGTGCTGCGTGCAAGTCAAGTGCGATAATCCGGGTTGCACCCGCACGTTCAATCATGTTTGCTACTAACTTAGCAGTAATCGGTTCCCGCGAACGGGCCTTACGATCTTGCCGAGCATATCCATAATATGGAATTACGATGTTGATTGTCTTGGCACTAGCACGTTTCAAAGCATCAATCATGATCAACATTTCCATCAAATTATCATTAACCGGCGCAGAGGTGGATTGAATAATGTAAACTTCATCCCCACGAATACTTTCTTCAATATTAATACGAATCTCACCATCACGGAAACGATCAACCGATGTTTTCCCGAGTTCTACACCAACTGCCTTGGCGATTTTTTCCGCTAAGGGCTTGTTCGAATTCAAAGCGAAAATTTTAAGCTTTGGATCGGAATAATGTTCAGACATGTTTGCCTCCAAAAGATTATAAGATATTGAGTTTATTCAATTTTTCCATATAATATCATAATTCATTTACGACTATAAAAGCAAGTTACTTCCGGGGAGTTTCTAAGTTTTCTTCCTTAAAAAAACGTTTTTTTCTTTGTTGCAGGGTGTTTTTTGCAATTATCTTAAAAAGTTTCCTGAAATGAAAATTCATGAACATTTATCCAGATTCATTTAACACATATACTTTTATTAAACTAAACTCTAAAATTTGAGTACCTCATTTATTATGGTTTTAGATTTAATAAGTCAGAGAATTCAAACTCATCATTCTCTAAACCATCAACCGCAAATCCTGCCGTATTAAGAAATTCTTTTCTAAATTGAGCATAACCTGTCATCGGACTTTTAAAATTATCTGCATTAATTTGTTGGTATAGGGCTGCTGTTTTTGCCTGCGTCGAAGGCCGTAATTCATAATGGTCTGCGCGTAGTCGTCCTTTTGGATCGTAAATTGGATGTTTCCCATAGATCATTTCCCGGTAAACCCGATCTTTATGCATAATTGGTGTTTCATGCGTAGCCTCATCGGTCATCACTTTGTACAAAGCAATCATGTACTTTGGCATGATTGGAATGACTACGCTTGCCTTAGTAGTCACTACGGTTGATACGCAAACTAGCGCTCGGCCTTGGAGTGGCTTCAATTCCTGATTAATCCGCTCGGCGGATCTTTCAGCTTGCGTTTTTGCCACCCCTAAGGTTCCTTCATGATAAAACGGATACGTCATTTGTGGACCAATGTAAGAATACAGCACCGTTTTAAAGTTATCTGCTAATACATGGGCTTCCTTTAATGCTTGGATCCACCATTCCCAGTCTTCACCACCCATTACTTTAGCAGTTCCTTGAATTTCTTCCGGAGTCGCCGGTGCAATCGTTTCGGTGAATAACCGTTCGTGTTCTAAATCAATATTTTCGCCAGTCACGCTTTGGTCGATTGGTTTTAAAACCGACCGCCATACTTTCTCGGACCGGGGGTCGTTGCGCTTCGGCGCTGCTAAACTATATACAAGCAGATCAATTTTTCCGCCAAATTCATTTTTAATGTACTCAATCACCCGTTGTTTCATAGTGTCACTGTACGCATCGCCGATAAAGTTTTGCGCAATCAACCCAGCTTGCTCAGCAAATTGTTTGAAAAAGATACTGTTATACCACCCCGCAGAACCTAATTGTTCAGGACTTTTTGGCCCCCGTTCATAAGCTACGTTAATGGTATCTGCACCGCTGCCAAACGCCGTGGTAATTCGGGTAGCTAGGCCATAACTTGATGAACCGCCCAAAATTAACACCTTTTTAGGTCCCGCATATTTCCCCTTAGACTTTATGATTAGTCACGTTGATTTTCTTTTTCAGCTTCTAAAGCTGCTTCGTAAACCGGAAGTTTTTTGAAGTAACCTTCCTTAATCACCAAAAAATAGTTTTATCTATATAAGTTAATTGAATATGGATTTTAGTAAAGATTAATAAACATGAAAAAAACATTTTAATTAAAAAATAAAGCGTCTTTCAGTAATAGAAACGAAATAATCAGTATCAAGCAAATAAATACAAGAATATGCTGTATTTATTCCTTACCGCTTCTATATTTACTAGGCGATCTTACAATAGAGTTTAAGAGCACCTTCTTCACTTCTAGAAGATGAAAGCATGTACAACTAAATACCCCCAATATATGCAATCTTATATCTATTTCATAGGTGTTAGTCGCTTAACGTGATTTTACTTTTATGCGGACGTCGTACATTATTATCAATCATATTCTAAAGCATTTCCACGTGACAATTTTCCATCCTGCATAGTGTAAACTTGGTCGACTTTATCTAATAAACGCATGTCGTGAGTAATCATGATCACACCCCGATTATATTCGTGAGCAATTCGTGCAAGTAGATCAACAACTTGATGGGCACGTTCTGTATCAAGGCTAGCTGTGGGTTCATCAGCTAATATGATGCTTGGGTTATTGTATAAAGCACGTGCAATTGCTGCTCTCTGTCGCTCCCCACCGGATAAATCTTTTGGATAAGATTTTAGTACCTTTTTTAGGTCTAACAAATCTAATAATTCTTCTCGATTCATTTTTTTTTGAATTTGACTTGTCCAAACGATCTATTAAATCTAACTGTTCTTGAATATTCAAAAATGGAATCAGGTTCGACGCTTGCAAAATAAAGCCAAACTCCTTAAAACGTAAGGTTGTTTTTTCTTTTTCATTCATCTGTGTTGTATCTTTATTTTTTATGATTATTTGTCCACTAGTTGGCGTTTGCAAGTTTCCCAGTGTGGTTAAGAAAGTTGTTTTTCCTGATCCTGAGGGCCCGATGATAGCAGCAAACTCTCCTTCCTGTAATTCAAAATTAGTAGGAAATAGAGCTTGTGTTAGCGTATGTCCGCTCCCATATTTCTTAGTGACATTCTTCATTTTTACTAAATTCATAATTTAATCTCCAATCGCTTCTATAGGATCAATTTTCAAAATTTTAGGCAACGAGAATAGTCCCCCTAAGAGAGCCATTATAATAATTGCTAAACTTAGAAGAGAATAGGCTTGCCAGCTAGGATAGAAGAAAAGTGTTGATGGTAAAACAAATTTTACTGCCCATACACCAACAAGCGCTAGTAAGACGCCCATACCTGATAAGACGAATATTTGACAAAATAGAGACCAGATAATTGTTTTGGCTTGAATACCTTGTGCACGCATAATGCCATAAAGTCCCAATTTCTGAATCACGATAATGTAAATGAAAATACCGACCACTAAACAAGTAATTACTACTAAAGCAATAATCATCCCCATAAACACATTTACTTCTGGTGTGTAGCCAGGAATATTACTTATCATATCTTGTGCAGTTACTGTCACTAATCCTTTCCCAGAAATATTAACATTATTTTTTTGAACAATGGCTGAGATGGTTTTTGTGGTTGTTTCAGTATGTTGTAGTTTCCAATAGGTGGATAAATCAGTATAAATGACGGGTATGGTAAAAAATTTACTATTATTGGTTAGACCAACAACTTTATATTCATCTGTACTTCCATTTAACTGTATATGATCACCTATTCCGATATTATAATTTTTCATTGATTGATCAATAACCACTTCATTTTTAGTTCTAGGATAGTGACCCTTAATTAATTTAGGAGCAATAAAGCTGTTCCAATTTTGAGCAAAAATTGAAGCATTCACTGTCGTGTTATCATTTTTTTTATTTGTTACAGCGAACATATATCCTAGGGGAACCGCGTCATCGGACAGTTTATCTTTATATTTATTCTCAGTGATAAAAGAGGCTGTTAAATTCTTATTTGAATATTTTGAAAGTGTTACTCGTGTTGAATCCCAGTTATCCACTGCGGTTCGATTATCTCGTACCAAACCAATTGCTAGACTTGTCATAAAGTAGACCATAAAAGATATAAGAAAAATTGTAACTAGGACCAGACTGTAGCGAAGTTTGTTGTGTAAAATTTCTTTTATTGCAAGATACATAGCTGTTATTCCTTTCTATTTTTAACCCCATTGTAAATTAAGGTAACGATCTCTTCTAAGCGTTGATTTTGTTGTTGTTTAGTCATTTCTTTATTAAAAATCGTACATTGAACAAACAGCATAAGAATCTGACTAGCAATTGCCAAAAACAAACTCGATAACGTGGTTTGTTCATTAATCTTCAAAAAATGGGGCTTTTCTTTTAACCACATAATTTTGTTGTTGGAATCAATATACGAAAAAAATTTTTGTTGTAACTCTTCGTTTACCATTATTTCGGTCAAAAAAATTAAGACAATGTCTTTATTTTCTATGAGGAATTGATAACGATTAAAAACAATGTAACGGATAATCTCTTTTACTTCTGTGTTTTTTTCAAGATCTCCAAAAAAATCGGAAGTAAAAACTGGTAGTACATGATCCAAGACAGGAGTAATTAAGTTCATCGTTAAATCATGTTTATTAGTAAAGAACTTAAAAATTAGAGCTTTTGATAAACCAGCTTCTTTTGCTATTTGACTGGTCGAAGTGTTGGATATCCCCTGTTTTGAATAAAGTTTAATAGTGGCTTCCAGAATTTTTCGCTTATTCTCAGGCATTTCTGCTAAGTTTAACCACTGTTCATAATTAGACACAATCGACTCTGACATTTTATACCTACTTTCTGAAATGTTTTCCGTGACCAATCGGTCACAAAAGCATGGTCATAATATCATTTAAAAATAAATTAGTCAAAACTTTAATGAAATTTATGCTGATAAACACCTAAAATCTATCTACAAATTAATAGCAACTTACTTCTAATGGGATAAGAAGCTCCGATTTTATCTAATTGTCTTCTTAATTACATTATTCAAATTGCGAAAGGAACAATTTAGAAATAATTTTTTATTTACATTCTCAATAAATAGATACCCCTTTAAGAATTTATTATTGCAAAGAAAAAGGCATCATCAGAAACATGTCCCCAAAAGGAAACGTCTGCTGATAATGCCCTATAGATACGTTTTTCCACACAAAGGTTTGAAAAGTTCTATAATCAAATAGAATTTAAAAGCTCTAAGCCTAAAGTAATTAAAGCTGTGCAAAACTCCATTAGCCCTTGAAATAATACATATATTAACAAAATTAGGCAATCGATTTCCAATATTGGAAATTGATTGCCTAATATAATGATTAGTCACGTTGATTTTCTTTTTCAGCTTCTAAAGCTGCTTCGTAAACCGGAAGTTTTTTGAAGTAACCTTCCTTGTTAACTTGCCGGCCCCGGGCAATTCCCATTTCGTATTGGTTAACGTCGCCAGTAATTGTTGAACCAGCAGCTACGTAGCTGTGGTCCGCTAATTTAACTGGGGCCACAATGTTGGCGTTGCTACCAATGAACGAGTAGTCACCCACCGTAGTGTGATGCTTGTTGATGCCATCGTAATTAACGAATACCACGCCACAACCAATGTTGATATCCGTACCTACATCTGCATCCCCAACGTAGCTTAAGTGACCCATCTTAGTCCGGGCCCCCAATTTAGCATTCTTAACTTCACAGTAATTACCGACGTGGACAAATTCGCCAATTTCAGCTTTCGGGCGCAAATGGCTATTTGGTCCAATATTGCTGTCGTGGTGCATGATGGCCTGTTCAATTTGCGAAGAGGTAACCGTAACCCGGTCTTCAATAGTCGAATCCACAATCTTAGAATGCGCGCCAATCACGCAGTCCGAACCAATCTTGGTTTGACCTTGTAGTTGAACTCCTGGTTCAATTACGGTGTCAGCGCCAATTTCAATCCCGTAATCAATGTATGTATTCTCTGGGTCCACAATGGTTACTCCATTACGCATGTGCACTTCGTTGATGCGTTGCTGCATTACTTTAGTTGCCTTCGAAAGGGCCACCCGGTCGTTAACTCCCATTGATTCGCTAAAGTCATCCATTTCGTAAGCTGCGACAATTTCGCCAGCCGCCTTCATAATTCCAATTACGTCAGGAAGGTAGTATTCTCCTTGAGCATTGTCATTTTTAACTTGGTGCAAAGCCTTGAACAATTTCTGATTGTCAAAACAGTAAACTCCGGTATTAATTTCCGTGATTTCTGCTTCTTCACGAGTGGCATCCTTTTGTTCAACAATCTTATCCACCACCCCAAGGTCGTTACGCACAATCCGGCCGTAGGAGAACGGATTATCGGTCCGCGCAGTGAGAATTGTAGCCGCAGCGCCCTTTTGACGATGATATTCAAATAAGTTTTCAAAAGTTTTAGCGGTAAACAGCGGAGTGTCGCCACTAACAATCATCGTAATCCCGTCTTTGTCGCCTAAAATGTCTTCGGCTTGTAAAACGGCGTGCCCCGTACCAAGTTGTTCCTTTTGAACCGCGTATTCCGTCCGGTCCCCAAGCAATTCCCGAACCTTTTCTGCACCGTGACCAATTACGGTAACCACGTGGTCCATATCCGTTTTTTCAACTTGGGTTAAAACATGATCCACCATCGCTTTACCGCAAACGGGATGTAATACCTTATATAATTTTGATTTCATCCGGGTTCCTTGACCCGCTGCTAAAATAATCGTACTTTTCACCATTGCTACAATTACTCCTTAGTGTCTTCTTTAAAATTTCTTTCAAAATAGTTTCCGGCCTTGATTTGAACTTGTCCGGCTTGGGAGGTGTCCACGTTCAACAACGAAGTGAAGTCCTCAATTGCCCGTTGTCCTTTGTAAGTTCCTTCAGCTAGTACCGAAATTCCAATCAATTCTGCTTCGAATTCTTTCAGCAGATCGACCATTGCATGAACGGTGCCGCCACCCTTCATGAAGTCATCCACAATCAAAACCTTCATTCCGCGCTGTAAACTGCGTTTAGAAAGCTCCATTTTTTGGATACGTTCCGAAGAGCGGGATACGTAATTGACCGAAATTGTCGAACCTTCCGTAATCACCGATTCGTGCCGCACAATGATGAACGGAACGTTTAAATAGTTGGCTACTGCTTGGGCTAGCGGGATTCCTTTAGTTTCCACGGTCATTACCGCATCGACGTCGGAAAATACGTACTCACTAGCTAGCATCCGTCCAATTGCACGCAAGGTGTCCGGGTGCCCCAATAAATCGGACATATACAGATACCCACCAGGCAGCTTACGATCCGGATCCGAAAGTTGTTCCGTGAGATCCTGAATAACCTTTTGGGCTTCTGCTTTCCCAATTCCCGGTAAATATTTAATTCCACCAGCCGCTCCATTAGTAATTTCAATGGTCCCTAACTGTCTTTTTGCTAAAGTTGATTTCATAATTGATAAATCTTCACTAATCGAAGATTTAGCGGATGAATATCGCTTAACGAAAAATCCAGAAGTTATTAGTGTGCGGGGATGATTAATAAGGTAGTTAGTCATATCAATCAGCCGTTCACTACGCTTCAGTTTCATTGCTTTCACTCCACTTCGTTTGTCTATTAGATATTTGTTCTCATTAACCAATATCATACCACAGTTCAAGGATAATGTTCGGGTTTAGGCGAAAACCTTAATATAATTTATTGCAAAAATTCATAAATGTAAAAAGAACCGGAAAACAGCCCTTTTCAATCGTTAAATTGCTATGTATTGGGTGGAAACTACCATTTACTGCTTGCGTAGCCCCATCACACTTAGGCACCCCAATTCCTCCGCCCAATTAAATAGGGGATTAATCGCTAAACTTGCGACCAATCCCCTTAGCTGGTTAATTTTTAAATTTCGTCCCCAATTTTGGGACACGCTAATCTTTTCTCCCCAGCAGCATCGCTGAAAAGTACACTATGCATTCAATTAAGGCGATGAAGAAACTTACCGGCCAACTCGTTACGTAGCCCAAGTACAGTCCTAACCAAACGCCTACCAAGGCAGCGCCTACCGCAAACAGCATCATGCCACTCACCGTTTTAGCCACGATCTTTGCAGCGGCTGCCGGCAACGTTAGCAACACGAAAATTAACAGTGAACCCACAATTTGGGCTGCCGTACTAACGCTCAACGCTAACACTACTAAAAAGATAATTGAAATAAAATTCGTGTGAATCCCCTTTACCGAAGCACCCACGTGATCAAACGAATCAAACTTAAGCGGCCGGTACATCAACAAGATGAAGGCTAAGGCCACGATGGTGAGCAACAATACTTGGCGAACTTCTGACCGGCCAATCCCAATAACGCTCCCAAACAAAATGTTAGTAGCGTAACTAACGTTTTTGTTAGAAATTGAAAGAAATAAGATTCCAAGCCCCAAAAACAAACTTGAAACTGCCGAAATTGCCGATTCTCGTCGTGATGCTTGCACACTCATTTTACCAATCAAAATTGAGCTCACAATGGTAAACAGCAACATCCCCGTTAAGGCTTGCCATCCCATAAAAATTCCGAACGCCGCCCCAGAAAAGCCAATTTCTGAAAGCATGTGGGACGTCGAAAAGTTCGTATTTACGAACACTATCCAAACTTGCAGTCGACTCGTCCAAGATTAACAAATCCGGCTGATCAACCAGTGCCTGAGCTAAATACGCCCTTTGTTTTTGTCCACCGGACGCCCGACCCATCCGGGTATTTTGAATTTCTACCAAACCCGTTTCTTGCAAAATTTTGTCTAGTTGTTGGCGTTCTTTCTTGGATAACCACGGTAACCGACTTTCTTGCAAATTTAGGGCTACAAAGTCCCGAATGGATAATGGGTAATCCCGGTCAATATTTCTAAATTGAGGCACGTAACCAATGTTCACTGCCGACCGAAATTTAATCTCCCCGTGAGTCGGTTTAACTTGGTGTAACAACGTCCTAATTAAAGTGGTCTTTCCCACCCCGTTTTCACCAATTACACTTAAAAATTCGCCCCGGTCAATGTTGAAGCTTAAATGATTGAAAAGTTTTTGCCCCGGGAACTCGACCGTTAAGTCGTGTACTTGTACCAATGTCTCCGTCATTAATCTGTCCCTCTTATTATTTTACTGATTTGATTTAGTTGGCCAACCATCCACTCTTGATACGACTTACCGTCCGGCATCGTCTCCGTAACGTTGATAACGGGAACGTGATGTTTTTTAGCCATTTTTAAAACTTCATCGATTACCTTATTACCAGTCTGTTGGTTATTAACGATGAATTCCACTCGACGCTGCTTAAGATCTTGTTGCAGGCTTTCGACCGTTTTTGGTGAAGGATCGGTCTCATTTTCGATTGCAAGCGCAAATTTCCGGTCGCTAATTTGGTAACCTAACTCCCGCAAGGTGTAATCATAAACCGGTTCGGTTACCGCAACTTTTTTCCCCGAACTTTGTTGTTTAATTTCGTCAATCTTCTTCTGGATTGGCTGCAGCGATTTAACGTATTTTTGAGCGTTTCGCTGGTAAAATTCGCGATGTTGCGGGTCTTTCTTACTTAACTGTTTAGCCACCTGGTTTGCTAGACGTTCCATAGTTGCCAAATCGTACCATAAATGAGGATTCTCACCATTCTTTTTGTTCATCAAATGTCCGAGATTAATCACCTGAAGTCCCTTTTTATGCGGGGTGATCCGTTGCATCCAGGCGTCCGTTCCCATCCCATTTTCAATTACTAAATCAGCATCCACCATGAGTTTAGCCGTCTTGGTCGTTGGCTCAAAATCATGCGGATCAGTCGCCGCATTTTGAATAATATTCGTC
>PPYF01188503.1_pt1 | contig 12726 bp, 11 predicted proteins | sample 1559871 | NCBI WGS metagenome assembly PPYF01 (sample SAMN08240021, study PRJNA423297) | Human gut metagenome, whole genome shotgun sequencing project. | reverse complement strand
TCCTGATGCAGGCGGCGATGGGCTTTATCAACATTGAGCAGAACCGCATCATCAAGATCTTCTCGGTGGTTTCCGTGGTCTTCCTGCCGCCGACGCTGGTGGCTTCCAGCTATGGTATGAACTTTGAGTTTATGCCGGAGCTGAGATGGAGTTTTGGTTATCCTGGGGCGATTATCTTTATGATTCTGGCGGGGCTTGCGCCGTATCTGTACTTTAAGCGCAAGAACTGGCTGTAATGGCTGTGCCGGATGGCGCTTCGCTTATCCGGCTTACAGCAGCACATCAATGTAGGCCGGATGAGGCGCAGCCGCCATCCGGCATTGCTTTAGCTCCGACGTCCCCGTCTTTGGGTATACAGCGCATCCATCACGAATATCGCCAGCGCGACCCAAATAAACGCAAAGGTCACCATCTTATCCGCACCAGGCACTTCACCGTAGAACGTCACCGCCAGCAGGAACATCAGCGTAGGGCCGATGTACTGGAAAAAGCCCAGCGTTGACAGGCGCAGGCGCGTTGCCGCACCGGTAAAGCACAGCAGTGGGATAGTCGTCACGACGCCTGCGGCAATCAGCAGCAGATTCAGCGACCATGAGTTGCTACCCATGTGGCTGGTGGCGCTATCGGCGATGCCGAACAGATAAATTGCGGCCACGGGAAGCAGCCAGAGCGTCTCAAACAGCATGCCAGTCTGCGCATCGACGGCAATTTTCTTACGCACCAGCCCGTAGAAGGCAAAGCTAAACGCCAGCCCCAGCGCAATGATTGGCAGCGAGCCAAAGGTCCAGAGCTGTACCAGAACGCCGCAAATCGCCAGCGCAACGGCTAACCACTGCATCCGACGAAAACGCTCGCCGAGGAAAATCATCCCCAACAGAATATTCACCAACGGGTTGATGAAGTAGCCGAGGCTCGCCTCCAGCATATGATGGTTATTGACCGACCAGATAAACAGCAGCCAGTTGCCGCCGATTAATACTGCCGATAGCGCGAGCAGGAAGATCTTCTTTGGGGTCTTCAGCAGCGTTTTGACCTGCGACCACTGACGGCTAATGCTGATGAGCGCCACCATAAAGAAAAATGACCAGATAACACGGTGGGTCAGGATTTCATCGGCTGGAACGTAGTAAATCAGCTTGAAGTAGGCTGGAGCGATGCCCCAGATGAAATAGGCGGCAAGGGCCAGAAGCACGCCTTGTCGCGTTTGTTTGGGATCCATGTGAAACATCCATTTCGAAAAAGTAACGCAATTTTACGCGATTCTGGCGGTTATCCCACCATATAAGTCGCCGTGGCGCTGGCGATATGCGTTTTCTCTTCGTTGTGCAATTCAACGCGGGCAACGGCAACCTTATTGCCTGCGCGCAGCAGCGTGCTGGAAGCGGTAAAGCGCGTGCCGCGCCCTGGGCGAAGATAGTCGACGCGCAGGTCGATGGTGCCCATTTTTGATAGCCGCTGTCTCAGCTCATCTTCATTGATGGTGTCATGGCGTGCCAGCGTGCTGCCCACACATACCAGGCCTGCCGCGACGTCCAGCGCCGAGGCGATCACCCCGCCGTGTAGGATACTTTGCGCCCAGTTACCGACCATCATTGGCTGGTTGTTGAAACTCAGCTGTGCGAACGCTTTCTCATAGACCTCTAGCTCCAGATTCAGCGCCCGGTTGAACGGCATGTGGTAGACAAAAATTTCGCCAACCAGCTTGAGTGCGGCTTCCGCGGTGAGTTCTGCAGACATAGTAACCTTACATTTCATTGTTAATAAAATGTTGATTTTATGCCTATTGGATGTTGATTTCTACTTTCGGAAAGGTTTGATGAGCAAGAACCACGTAAACGGGTAGAATACGTATCAATTTGTTATCCATTATTTATATATCTCAGGGGAAGTTGATTGATGCGGATCTCACTAAGTGGGCTGCTGGCGCTGCTACTGCCTGTCGCGGCGCTGGCGCAGGAAGCGACAATTAAAGAAGTACATGATGTACCCGCGGTGCGCGGCAGTATTATCGCCAACCTCCTACAAGAGCATGATAATCCGTTCACGCTTTATCCCTACGAAAGCAACTATCTGCTCTACACCTGGACCAGCGACCTTAATAAAGAGGCGATTCGAACCTATGATTGGGCTGAGAATGCGCGGAAAGACGAGGTGAAATTCCAGCTTAGCCTGGCGTTCCCGCTGTGGCGCGGCATTTTGGGTGATAACTCGGTGCTGGCCGCCTCATATACTCAGCGCTCCTGGTGGCAGATGTCCAACAGCGACGAGTCGGCGCCATTTCGTGAGACCAACTATGAGCCGCAGCTCTTTCTCGGCTTTGCCACCGACTACCGCTTCGCCGGCTGGACGCTTCGTGATGTGGAAGTGGGCTACAACCACGATTCTAACGGCCGCTCGGACCCAACTTCCCGTAGCTGGAACCGTCTGTACACGCGCTTAATGGCGCAGAACGGCAATTGGCTGGTTGAAGTGAAGCCCTGGTACGTGATTGGCGATACCGACGATAACCCGGATATCACCAAATATATGGGCTACTACCGGCTGAAAATCGGCTATCAGCTGGGCGATGCCGTGCTCAGCGCGCAGGGGCAATATAACTGGAACACCGGCTACGGCGGCGCTGAGCTTGGCGTCAGCTATCCGATCAGTAAGCACGTTCGCCTCTATACTCAGGTGTACAGTGGATACGGCGAATCGCTTATCGACTATAACTTTAACCAGACTCGCGTTGGGGTTGGGGTGATGCTTAACGATCTGTTTTAAGAGCAATTCCTGCGGTTTGTTGCGAGCATGGCCGAAGGGATTCGTCTAAAACGTTGCAGTTTGGCACGCGGGCGCTGAAAATAGCGCCTGTTTTTATTTAACGGTAATGGGGTCAATGTGGCACAGGCGGAAGTTTTAAATCAGGAATCGCTGGCTAAACAGGTTTTGCAAGAGACCTTTGGCTACCAGCAGTTCCGTCCTGGCCAGGAAACCATTATCGACACCGTGCTGGAAGGGCGCGACTGCCTGGTCGTGATGCCAACCGGCGGCGGCAAATCGCTGTGCTATCAAATTCCTGCGCTGGTGCTTAATGGCCTGACGGTGGTGGTTTCACCGCTGATCTCGCTAATGAAGGACCAGGTCGATCAGCTGCTGGCGAACGGCGTGGCGGCGGCTTGTATCAACTCCACTCAAACCCGTGAACAGCAGCAAGAGGTGATGGCCGGCTGCCGTACCGGGCAGATTCGCCTGCTGTACATCGCCCCGGAACGCCTGATGCTGGATAACTTCCTTGAGCATCTGGCGCACTGGAATCCGGCGATGCTGGCGGTCGATGAAGCGCACTGTATCTCGCAGTGGGGACATGATTTCCGCCCGGAATATGCCGCCCTGGGTCAACTGCGTCAGCGCTTCCCTGCGCTGCCGTTTATGGCGTTGACGGCTACCGCCGACGACACCACGCGTAGCGATATTGTCCGTTTGCTGGGGCTGAACGATCCGTTTATCCAAATCAGCAGTTTCGACCGCCCGAATATTCGCTACATGCTGATGGAGAAGTTTAAGCCCATAGACCAATTGATGCGCTACGTGCAGGAGCAGCGCGGTAAGTCCGGCATTATTTACTGTAATAGCCGTGCGAAGGTGGAAGACACCGCAGCCCGTTTGCAGAGCCGTGGCATCAGCGCGGGGGCCTATCACGCCGGGCTTGAAAACACCGTGCGCGCCGACGTGCAGGAGAAATTCCAGCGCGACGACCTGCAAATTGTCGTCGCTACCGTGGCTTTCGGGATGGGTATCAACAAGCCCAACGTTCGTTTCGTGGTGCACTTCGACATTCCGCGCAATATCGAATCCTACTATCAGGAGACCGGTCGTGCTGGCCGAGACGGCCTGCCGGCGGAAGCGATGCTGTTTTACGACCCGGCAGATATGGCGTGGCTGCGCCGCTGCCTGGAAGAAAAACCTGAAGGCATGTTGCAGGATATTGAACGGCATAAGCTCAACGCGATGGGGGCGTTTGCTGAAGCGCAGACCTGCCGTCGCTTGGTGCTGCTCAACTACTTTGGCGAAGGTCGTCAGGAGCCGTGCGGTAACTGCGATATCTGCCTCGACCCGCCTAAACAGTACGACGGCGTTCAGGATGCGCAGATTGCGCTCTCAACCATTGGCCGGGTTAACCAGCGCTTTGGGATGGGCTATGTCGTTGAGGTGATTCGCGGTGCGAACAGCCAGCGTATTCGCGAGTTCGGACACGATAAACTGAAAGTCTATGGCATGGGGCGCGACAAAAGTCATGAACATTGGGTGAGCGTCATTCGCCAGCTTATCCACTTAGGTTTTGTCACCCAGAATATCGCCCAACATTCGGCGCTACAGCTTACCGACGCATCCCGCCCGGTGCTGCGCGGCGAAGCGCCGTTGCAGCTTGCCGTACCGCGTATCGTGGCGCTGAAGCCGCGCGTGATGCAGAAAGCGGCGGTAGGCAATTACGACAAGCAGCTGTTTGCCAAGCTGCGCAAGTTGCGTAAAGCCATTGCTGATGAAGAAAATATCCCGCCTTATGTGGTCTTCAACGACGCGACGCTGATTGAAATGGCAGAACAGATGCCTATCTCTCCGAGCGATATGCTCAGCGTCAACGGCGTCGGCACGCGTAAGCTCGAGCGTTTTGGCCGTGAGTTTCTGGCGCTTATCCGCGCTCACGTCGACGGCGACGATGAGGAGTAGTCAGTTCGTGGAAAAAGTGCAAAGATAGTTACTCACTGTACTATTTTCCGCGAATTTATCGCCCCGTTTGGTAGGTCTATCATGATTACGCTGTTTCTGACCGTCGCGCTGGTGCACATCATTGCTTTGATGAGCCCGGGGCCGGACTTCTTTTTTGTCTCCCAGACTGCCGTTAGCCGCTCGCGCAAAGAGGCGATGATGGGCGTACTGGGGATCACCTGTGGCGTGATGGTCTGGGCTGGCGTTGCGCTGCTCGGTCTGCACCTGATTATCGAAAAAATGGCGTGGCTGCACACCATCATTATGGTCGGCGGCGGTCTGTACCTGTGTTGGATGGGCTACCAGATGCTGCGCGGGGCGCTGAAGAAAGAGAAAGTCGATTCAGCCGAAGAACCGCAGGTTGAACTGGCTCAGGGCGGGCGCAGCTTTATGAAAGGCCTGCTGACTAACCTCGCTAACCCAAAAGCGATTATCTACTTTGGTTCGGTGTTCTCGCTGTTTGTTGGCGATAACGTCGGCGCGGGCGAGCGCTGGGGGATCTTCCTGTTGATTATCCTTGAAACGCTGGCCTGGTTTACCGTAGTGGCGAGCCTGTTTGCGCTGCCCGCTATGCGTCGCGGCTACCAGCGTGCGGCGAAGTGGATTGATGGCGTGGCGGGCACGTTATTTGCGGGCTTCGGCATTCACCTGATTATTTCGCGCTAAGTGATTGGCCCACTCGGTGTTGTCATCGAGTGGGCTATGCGGTGTTTAGTGGCGGAGTTGCTGGAGCTCATCATGGGAAAGTCCGGTGATCTCAGTGATGATGTCACTATCAATGCCCCTTTCCAGCATGGCTTTTGCAATATCCTGCGTTGCGGCAAGTTTACCTTCCTGAATCCCTTCTTTACGTAGCTGTTCTGCCATGGTCATAAACTTTTCTCCATGCTGCGGCACGCGCTGTGCCAATCCATACAATAGTTTTTGAACATCCTGGGCTTGTCCGGCCTGCATCAGGTAGTTTACCAGTACGGTTATTTGTTGTCCGCTGGTGTGTCCCAGAATAAACAAACTGGCTAGCTTGTCCTGTAGCAGCGCCGTATCAGCGCAGGAAAGGAAGGTTTTAAAGACCGCATCATGCGGTGTGGCTGTCTCCGTCATCGTTTATCATCCGTGAATGAAAAGTCTGGCGGCATTCTGTCATTGAGCCTATTTGTCGCTTAGCGATAATTCGAGCTCTCTTTCCGGGATGCGTAACCGCTCGCGCGATTTTGTCAGCGAGTTATCCCCGCGACAAAATTTTGTGCGCCGGATTCAGGCGTGGCGAGCCGACGCCAGCAGCGCCCCTACCAGCATAAACAGCGAACCAAACACCTTATTCAGTGCCTTCATCTGCTTCGGCCCTTTAATCCACGCCGAGATCCGCTGCGCCAGCGTGGCATAGCCAATCATCACGATGATATCGACAACGATAGTCGTCACCCCAAGAATCAGGTACTGCATAATCTGCGGCTGATGGGGCACGATAAACTGTGGGAATAGCGCGGCCAGAAACACAATGCTTTTTGGATTGGTGAGGTTGACGAATACCGCGCGCTGAAACAGCTTGCCGCGGCTTTGCGCCTTCGCCAGCGTTTTCAGGTCGATGGAGCCTGCGGCGCGCCATTGCTGAATACCAAGCCAGATAAGGTATGCGGCACCCGCCCATTTCAGCACCTCAAAGGCCAGCAGGGAGCGCGAGAAGAGTGTCCCGAGGCCTACGCCAACCAGCACGATGTGTATCGCCAGGCCGGTTTGAAGACCGGCAATCGATGCTGCTGCTCCGCGATAGCCATGGTTAATCGAGGTGGTCATCGTGTTGATCGCCCCTGAGCCCGGAGAAAGGCTAAGAATTATGGATGTGAGCAGGTAGGCGAACCACCATTCGAAGGTCATGAGAAACTCCCTGATTGTCTGTTTTTATGCCACAATACGCTATTGTCCAGGCGTTGTGTTATACGTCACAAAAAAATGATTTTCAGCGGTTAGCAGGGGTGGAAGCCCGATGTTTCGACAGCAAAAGGATTGGAATACAAGAGAAAACGCGTTTGCTGCCTTTACGACCGGCCCGCTGATGGATTTCTGGCGGGGGCGAGAGGAAGCAGAGTTTATCGGCGTTGATAGCGTTCCTGTACGGTTCGTGCGGTTCAGTTCGCCTGCGCATGACAGCGTGATTGTGGTCTGCCCCGGGCGAATTGAAAGCTACGTAAAGTATGCCGAACTGGCGTACGATCTTTTCCATAGCGGCTTTGATGTACTGATTATCGACCACCGTGGTCAAGGACGTTCCGGGCGCATGTTGTCCGATACCCATCGCGGCCACGTGGCGAAATTCAGCGACTATGTCGACGATCTGGCTGCATTCTGGCAGCAACAGGTGCTGCCGGGACACTGGCGGCGGCGGTTTATCCTCGCCCACTCTATGGGCGGGGCTATCGCGACGCAGTTTTTGCAGCGTAATCCGCAAGGCTGTGACGCCATCGCGCTTTGTGCGCCGATGTTCGGTATTATTATGCGCCTGCCGGAATGGGTAGTCAGGCCACTTCTCGATTGGGCTGAGGGCCATCAGCGTCTTCGGGAAGGTTATGCAATGGGAACAGGCCGATGGCATGCCTTGCCGTTTGGTATTAATGTCCTGACCCATAGCCGCGAACGCTATCGGCGTAACGTTCGTTTTTATGCCGATGAACCCCGGTTGCGCGTGGGCGGCCCCACGTATCACTGGGTCAGAGAAGGTATCCTGGCTGGGGAGCAAATCCTCGCCGGTGCTGCAAAAGAGACGTTTCCTGTTCTGCTGATTCAGGCAGAGGAAGAACGCGTCGTTGATAATCGCATGCACGATCGTTATTGCGAGCTTCGCGCCGAAGCGGGCCATCCTTGTGATGGCGGTAAGCCGCTTGTCATACAGGGCGCCTATCATGAGATCCTTTTTGAAAAGGACGCTATGCGCTCAGTCGCACTCACTGCCATCGTCGATTTTTTCCATCGACATCGTTAATTCGGCGCCAGCGCCGCACTGTTTAGAGGTTAAATTCGAATATGTACCAGGTTGTTGCGTCTGATTTAGATGGCACCTTACTCTCCCCTGACCACCACTTAACGCCGTATGCGAAAGAAACGCTGAAGCTGCTCACCGAGCGCGGCCTGAACTTTGTTTTCGCCACTGGCCGCCACTACATCGATGTGGGCCAGATTCGCGATAATCTGGGGATCAAATCCTACATGATCACCTCCAACGGCGCGCGCGTACATGATGCTGACGGAAAACAGGTCTTCGCCCATAACCTCGACCGCGATATCGCCGCCGATCTCTTCGGCATCGTGAATGCGAATCCGGACATCGTCACTAACGTTTATCGTGAAGACGAATGGTTTATGAACCGCCATCGCCCGGAAGAGATGCGTTTCTTCAAAGAAGCGGTCTTCAACTACACCCTGTATGAACCAGGTATGCTGGAGCCGGAAGGGGTCAGCAAGGTGTTCTTCACCTGCAACGACCACGAAACGCTGCTGCCTTTGGAACAGGCAATTAACGCGCGCTGGGGCGATCGCGTCAACGTCAGCTTCTCCACGCTCACCTGTCTGGAAGTGATGGCGGGCGGCGTGTCGAAAGGCCATGCGCTGGAAGCGGTGGCGAAAGCGATGGGCTATACCCTGAAAGACTGCATCGCCTTTGGCGATGGGATGAACGACGCTGAAATGCTGTCGATGGCGGGGAAAGGCTGCATTATGGAAGGCGCGCACCAGCGTCTGAAAGACCTGCATCCGGAGCTTGAAGTGATCGGCTCAAACGCCGATGACGCAGTCCCGCACTTCCTGCGAGACATGTATCTGCGTTAATTATCAACAACTGACTATTTAGTGGTCAGTTGTCAACCAGCAACTCCGCTACAATGAATGCTCATCTTCCTATGAGACATTCATTGTGGCGCTCCTGATTATTACCACGATTCTGTGGGCTTTCTCTTTTAGCTTCTACGGCGAGTACCTTGCCGGGCACGTCGACAGCTACTTTGCGGTACTGGTGCGCGTAGGCCTGGCGGCGCTGGTCTTCCTGCCGTTTCTGCGCACCCGCGGGCACAGCCTGAAAACCGTTGGCTTGTACATGCTGGTGGGCGCAATGCAGCTAGGCATCATGTACATGCTGAGCTTCCATGCTTATCTCTACCTCACCGTGTCTGAATTGCTGCTGTTTACCGTCCTCACGCCGCTCTACATCACGCTGATTTATGACCTGATGAGCGGCCGCCGCCTGCGCTGGAGCTACGCGTTTAGCGCGCTGCTGGCAGTGATTGGCGCGGGGATTATTCGCTATGACCATATCACCAACCATTTCTGGACGGGGCTAATCCTGGTGCAGCTTTCCAATATCGTCTTTGCGATTGGCATGGTGGGCTATAAGCGACTGATGGAAACCCGACCGATGCCGCAGCATAACGCCTTTGCCTGGTTTTACCTTGGGGCGTTTCTGGTGGCGACGGTAGCCTGGATGCTGCTCGGCAACGCGCAGAAAATGCCGCAGACTCTCCCGCAGTGGGGGATTCTGGTGTTCCTCGGCGTGGTGGCTTCGGGGATTGGTTACTTTATGTGGAACTACGGTGCCACGCAGGTGGATGCAGGCACCTTAGGGATTATGAACAATATGCATGTCCCGGCAGGACTGCTGGTGAACCTGGCTATCTGGCATCAACAGCCTCACTGGCCGAGCTTCCTTACAGGGGCTGCGGTGATACTGGCCTCACTGTGGGTGCATCGCCATTGGGTCGCTCCGCGTTCTTCACGAACGGCAGATGATCGCAAGCGTGGTTCCGCGCTGAGCGAATAAACGCATCCGTCACCGGCTGACGCTGCTCGCCATCACGCACGGCGGCGTACAGTCGGCTCCACAGCCCTTCGCCCAGGGTTTTGGTCACAATCAGACCCTGGCGCTCGAAACTCTCCACCACCCAGTGCGGCAGGGCGGCAATGCCCATCCGCGCAGCAACCATCTGCACCAACAACAACGTGTTATCAACGCTTTTCAGCTGCGGGCTTATGCCAGCAGGCTGCAGGAAATGACGCCAGATATCCAGACGCTGGCGCTGTACCGGGTAAATCAGCAGCGTTTCTGATGCCAAATCTTCCGGTGTAATGCGCGCTTTGGTTGCCAGCGGGTGATCCGGCGACAGGACCAGTCGCACTTCAAAATCAAACATCGGCGAATAGTGCAGGCCGCTGCGCGGCAGGATGTCAGAGGTGAGCACCACATCCAGCTCGCCCTGTTGGAGGGCAGGCTGCGGGTCGAAGGTCACGCCGGACTTAAAGTCCATTTCAACCTGCGGCCACTGTTTACGGAAATTCTCCAGCGCAGGGGTCAGCCACTGAATACAGCTATGACATTCGATGGCGATGCGAAGGGTCGTCTGCTGCGGCTCATGGCACGCCTGCAGCGCTTGGGCTATCTGCGGCAGCACCTGGTTCGCCAGCTGCAGCAGGATTTCACCCTGCGGGGTAAAGCGCAGCGGCTGGCTTTTACGTACGAATAGCCGGAAGCCAAGGCGCTGTTCCAGATCGCTGAACTGGTGAGACAGGGCGGATTGGGTCTGATGCAGCGTCGCCGCGGCGGCTGCCAGAGAACCACTGTTCCGCAACGCCTGGAGCGTTTTCAGATGTTTAATTTCGATCATGAAAGTCCTTCACTTCGGCATGAACAATTTGCGCTTGAGGATTATACAGTACATTCACATTATGGATGTGTAAACATCTGGACGGCTAAAATCCTTCGTCTTTTAAATTTATGGTGCGTTGGCTGCGTTTATTCACCCCAGTCACTTACTTAAGTAAGCTCCCGGTGATTCATAAACTTGCCGCCTTCCCTAAATTGAAAATCCAAAGGATTTCAACAATTAAGAGAGGCATATGATGACTATTCAAAACCACACCCTCGGTTTCCCTCGCGTTGGACTGCGTCGCGAGCTGAAAAAAGCGCAAGAGAGCTATTGGGCGGGTAACGCGTCGCGTGAAGAACTGCTGGCCGTTGGCCGCGAGCTGCGCGCCCGTCATTGGGAGCAGCAGAAGCAAGCGGGTATCGACCTGCTGCCGGTGGGCGATTTCGCCTGGTACGATCATGTACTGACCACCAGCCTTCTGTTAGGCAACGTCCCGGCTCGCCATCAGAACAACGATGGCTCTGTCGATATCGACACCCTATTCCGTATTGGCCGTGGCCGCGCACCGACCGGTGAACCTGCGGCGGCGGCAGAAATGACCAAATGGTTTAACACCAACTATCACTACATGGTTCCCGAGTTCACCAAAGGCCAGCAGTTCAAGCTGACCTGGACCCAACTGCTGGATGAAGTCGACGAAGCGCTAGCGCTCGGCCACAACGTGAAGCCTGTCCTGCTCGGGCCGGTAACCTATCTGTGGCTGGGGAAAGTGAAAGGTGAGCAGTTTGACCGTCTGACCCTGCTAAACGACATCCTGCCGGTGTACCAGCAGGTACTGGCTGAGCTGGCTAAACGCGGTATTGAGTGGGTGCAGATTGATGAACCAGCGCTGGTTCTCGAACTGCCGCAGGCGTGGCTGAACGCTTTTAAACCAGCCTATGATGCGCTGCAGGGGCATGTGAAGCTGCTGCTCACCACCTATTTCGAAGGCGTGACGCCGAATCTGGACACCATCGCCGCGCTGCCGGTACAGGGACTGCATGTTGATTTGGTACACGGTAAAGATGACGTTGACGCGCTACATCAGCGCCTGCCGGGGGATTGGCTGCTCTCCGCTGGTCTGATTAATGGTCGTAACGTCTGGCGCGCCGATCTCACCGAAAAGTATGCGCAGATTAAAGCGCTGGTTGGAAAACGTGAACTCTGGGTCGCCTCTTCCTGCTCCCTGCTGCACAGCCCTATCGACCTGAGCGTTGAAACCCGTCTGGATGCGGAAGTGAAGAGCTGGTTCGCCTTCGCCCTGCAAAAATGCGGTGAGCTGGCGCTGCTTCGCGATGCGTTGAATACCGGCAACGCGGCGGCGTTGGTCGAGTGGAGCGCGCCGATTCAGGCTCGTCGTCACTCAACCCGCGTACACAATGCGGCGGTGGAACAGCGTCTGGCGGCGATTACTGACAAAGATAGCCAGCGCACGAGCGCCTATCCGGAGCGCGCTGAAGCGCAGCGTGCGCGCTTTAACCTGCCCGCGTGGCCGACCACAACCATTGGCTCATTCCCACAAACCACGGAAATCCGCAGTCTGCGTCTGGACTTCAAAAAGGGTAACCTGGATGCCAACCACTACCGCACCGGGATCGCCGAACATATCAAGCAGGCGATTATTGAGCAGGAGCGTCTGGGCCTTGATGTGCTGGTGCACGGTGAAGCCGAGCGTAACGACATGGTGGAATATTTCGGTGAACACCTTGATGGCTTCGTCTTCACCCAGAACGGCTGGGTGCAGAGCTACGGTTCCCGCTGTGTGAAGCCACCGATTGTCATCGGCGATGTTAGCCGCCCGGAAGCGATCACCGTGGAGTGGGCGAAGTACGCCCAGTCTCTGACCGACAAGCCGGTGAAAGGTATGCTGACCGGCCCGGTCACGATTCTTTGCTGGTCCTTCCCGCGTGAAGACGTGACCCGCGAAACGATCGCCAAACAGATTGCGCTGGCGCTGCGTGATGAAGTGGCGGACCTGGAAGCGGCCGGCATTGGTATTATTCAGATTGACGAACCGGCGCTGCGTGAAGGTCTGCCGTTACGTCGCAGCGACTGGGCGGCCTATCTGGAGTGGGGCGTGGAAGCCTTCCGTATCAACGCCGCGGTGGCGAAAGACGATACTCAAATCCACACTCACATGTGTTACTGCGAATTCAACGATATCATGGATTCTATCGCGGCGCTGGATGCGGATGTGATTACCATTGAAACCTCCCGTTCAGACATGGAGCTTCTGGAGTCGTTTGAAGAGTTCGACTACCCGAACGAAATCGGGCCGGGCGTTTATGATATTCACTCACCAAACGTACCG
>PPYF01370847.1_pt1 | contig 12733 bp, 11 predicted proteins | sample 1559871 | NCBI WGS metagenome assembly PPYF01 (sample SAMN08240021, study PRJNA423297) | Human gut metagenome, whole genome shotgun sequencing project. | reverse complement strand
CGGTGATGGACAATGGCGCCATCGTTGAACAAGGCGATGTCGACACGCTTTTTCACGCGCCCAAACATCGCGTCACCCGCAATCTGGTGGCGGCTCACCTTGCCCTGTACGGCCTGGAGTTAGCATGACGATATTACTGAGCGGCACAACCCTTTCCCATCACTACCGCGAGATGAACGTTCTGCGCGACGTTTCCTTCGCGCTGCACAGCGGCGAAACCGTTGCGCTGTTGGGGCGCAGCGGCTGTGGAAAAAGCACCTTAGCGCGTCTGTTGGTTGGTCTGGAACCCCCGGCAAAGGGAACCATTCACTGGCGCGGAGAACCGCTAGCGCAGCTTAATCGCGCCAGGCAACGGGCGTTTCGCCGTGATATTCAAATGGTGTTTCAGGATGCTATCAGCGCGGTCAACCCGCGCAAAACCGTGCGCGACATTTTACGTGAGCCGATGCGCCATCTTCTGTCGCTCACTAAAGCTGAACAACTGACACGGGCTAGCGCCATGCTCAGCGCCGTCGACCTCGACGACAGCGTGCTCGACAAACGCCCGCCGCAGTTGAGCGGCGGCCAGCTTCAGCGGGTCTGCCTGGCACGCGCCTTGGTAGTCGAGCCCAAACTGCTCATCCTCGATGAAGCCGTCTCGAATCTTGACCTGGTCATACAGGCGGGCGTTATTCGTCTTCTCAAAAAGCTGCAACAGCAGTTTGGCACCGCCTGTCTGTTTATCACCCACGATTTACGGCTGGTTGAGCGATTTTGCCAGCGGGTGATGGTCATGGATGACGGCCAGATCGTGGAGACCCAAAGCGTTGGCGACTCGCTCGTCTTTTCTTCTACCGCCGGGCAAGAACTGCAGCACGCGGTGCTTCCCGCCTTCCCCCTTCGCGACAATAAGGTCCACCACGATGCAACGCGTCACCATAACCCTTGATGATGATTTACTGGCCACCCTCGATAACCTGAGCCAACGCCGCGGTTACCATAATCGTTCGGAAGCGATTCGCGACATTTTGCGCGACGCCCTGGCCCAGGAAACCACCCAACAGCACGGCACTCAGGGCTTTGCGGTGCTCTCCTATGTGTATGAACATGAGAAACGCGACCTCGCCAGCCGGCTGGTCTCTTCCCAGCACCACCACCACGATCTGTCGGTATCTACACTGCACGTACATATCAATCATCAGGACTGTTTGGAAATCAGTGTGCTTAAAGGCGATATGGGCGATGTACAGCATTTTGCCGATGACGTTATCGCCCAGCGCGGTGTTCGTCACGGTCACTTACAGTGTTTGCCCGACCACAAATGATTTGTGCCTGTGATAATTGCGTTTTTTTCGGTATCGTAGCGTTTTCGCCAGCCATAACGTAGAGCAATGAATAAGATCGTTTATGTTGAAGATGATCCCGACGTCGGGGCGTTGATCGCCGCGTATCTCGGCAAGCATGATATGGATGTCATCGTAGAACCGCGCGGCGATACCGCCGAAGCGACGATTGCCCGCGAAAAGCCCGACCTGGTGCTACTGGATATTATGCTGCCAGGCAAAGATGGGATGACGCTTTGCCGCGATCTGCGCGGACAGTGGCAGGGGCCGATCGTATTGCTCACTTCGCTGGACAGCGACATGAATCATATTCTGTCGCTGGAGATGGGCGCGAACGACTATATTCTCAAAACCACGCCCCCGGCCGTACTGCTGGCGCGTCTGCGTCTGCACCTGCGTCAGAACACCACCACCACCAGCAACGTTGCTAGCGCACAGTCGACGCTAACGCCGCACAAGGCGCTGCGTTTCGGCACTCTGTCTATTGACCCGGTCAATCGCCAGGTGCTGTTAAGCGGTGAAAACATTGCGCTATCCACCGCCGATTTTGAGCTGCTGTGGGAGCTGGCAACCCATGCAGGGCAAATTATGGACCGCGATGCCCTGCTGAAAAACTTACGCGGCGTAAGCTACGACGGAATGGACCGCAGCGTCGATGTCGCTATTTCACGTTTGCGCAAAAAACTGCTGGATAGCGCCACCGAACCATATCGTATTAAAACGGTACGCAATAAAGGCTATCTGTTTGCTCCGCACGCGTGGGAATAACCCGAACGCAAACAGCAGATTGTGCTAGACGAGAAAATATAACCCCCGAGAAGGCTGACACCGCCGATCGAGAAAACAACGCGTTTATGCTGCCAGCAGGCTAGAACTTAGCCTACTGGCAATATTTTCTATAAATTTCAGGGCGTCAAGTCAGCGGCCTGCACACCTCGGGCAAAACCCGCCTCCAACAGCCCAAGCGTGACGGTATAAATCGCTTTCGCATCCAGACCATCACCGTCCAGCGGGAAGCTTAATACGGCATCGCGGACCACGCTCATCGCGAGCCCTAAATCAGAACCGGCGCGAATCGTCGAGTTGACGCAAAATCCAGCGACGGCACCGATCACCACGACCTCGTTGATGTTATCTCGCTGCAGCCACTGGTAGAGATCGGTTGAGCTAAACGCCGACGACGTATGTTTAATCAACACCGGTTCATCAGACTGCTCGGCAAAACCTGCAACCGGTAAAAAATGTGGCGACGATGAATGCAGCGGAGAATCTGGCGCCAGAGTCTGATGCCGAACATGGAGCACCGGCTTCCCCGCCGCGCGAAATGCGTGAATCACCGTGCGCATGTTGTCGATACTGTCCTTAGGGTAATAGTCCATCCCATTGGCTATTCTGTCAGTTACAAATCCCTGCATATCGATAATCAATAAAGCCTGCATAGCACCCTCGCCTGAACGTTAAAAAACCATTTATCCAGAATGTAACCTCGATAACAAGCTGCCGATTTTAATACCGCAAGGCATTCCCCCTTCATCGCAATCAAAACAGCATAAAACCACGCATTTTGTATGACAAAACGGTGTTTTTATCTTTATAATCCGCCACGGACTCAAATCCATATCGGCTTTGAGGTTTATTTAATAGCAAACCACTCTTTCCGGCATTTCAGGTGCTGAATGGGGCAAGAGACTCACATTATGTTTATCACGCTTGCGTATATTGTGCTTTTTTTAATCTGCTCATGGGGCATTTTCAAAATAGATCAAAAAAGCCATTCGCTTTCCCGTGCTGTATTTATCGCCATTTTCATCGGCGCCATCATCGGCTTATCTCTGCATTTTATTGCCACCGACAGCAGCAAAATCGTCATTGATTGGTATAGCATTATTGGTAACGGCTACGTCAATTTATTGAAACTGGTCGCGGTGCCGCTGATCTTTATTTCCATTCTTTCCGCCATTAATAAACTCGAGAACAATGCCGGAATTGGCAAAATGTCGCTAACCATCGTCTCCTGTATGTTGGTCCTGGTGATGATTGCCGGTTTCGTCGGCCTGCTTACCGCTCATGTGATTGGCCTTGATGCCAGTGCCTTCGGCCATATGCAGTCAACGCTAACGACCGATGACGTGAGTAAAACCGCCGCCGTCTCACTGCCACAGCTTCTCACTTCGCTTATCCCAACCAATCTGTTCCTCGATCTGACGGGCGCACGCAGCGTGTCGGTTATTGGCATCGTTATCTTTACCCTGCTGGCCGGTGTCGCGCTGCTGAAGGTGAAAAAGGATGCGCCGGAAGAAGGGGCAAAACTGAGCGCCGGAATTAACGCGATTCAGATTTGGGTGATGAAGATGGTCCGCATCGTGATCGCACTGACGCCATACGGGGTCATGGCCTTAATGGCCAAAGTCTTCTCCACCTACCAGTTGGAACAATTTACCAGTCTGTTAGGCTTTATTGCCGCCTGCTACCTGGCGGTCGCCATGATGTTTATCGTCCATGCGATTTTACTCATCCTCACCGGCCATAATCCGCTGCAATACTACAAAACCGTATGGCCGGTCCTGACCTTTGCCTTTGTATCGCGCAGCAGCGCCGCGGCGATTCCACTGGCGATTACCGCACAGGAAAAATTCGGCGTTCCAGGCACTATTGCGAATATTGCGGCCTCTTTTGGTTCCAGCATGGGACAAAACGGCTGCGCGGGGATTTATCCGGCAATTATGGTGGCGATGATTGCGCCTACTATGGGGATCGATCCGCTATCCTTTACGTTCCTCGCTACGCTGCTGCCAGCGATTGCGCTGGGTTCGATTGGCGTGGCGGGAGTCGGCGGCGGCGGGACGTTTGCGGCGTTGATCGTACTATCCACCCTTAACTTTCCGGTGGCACTCGTGGGTATCTTCATCGCTATCGAGCCGATTGTTGATATGGCGCGTACCGCATTGAACGTGAATGGTTCGATGATGTCCGGGGTCATTGCCAGCCGGGTTCTGAAGCAGGAACAAGAATCGCCGGCGACGCCGGCCGACGTGACGCTCAATTAAACGTCGACGCCTCAGCGACCTGAACGCTGAGGCGTTTAATATTAATGACTGTGCTGATAACGTATTGGGAACAGCATTTCTGCCTTTTTATCCGCTTTCATAAAATAGAACGTCACGAAGAATAGCCCAACCATAAACGGTATTTCGTAGAGTTCTTCCATCAGCTCCGTATAATGCAGATCGCGCACCAACAGCGGCGCTAATAAACGGTGATGCTCTATGGTATCGGCGGCTAAAAACGTGACAACTGTTACTGCCATCAGCCACAGCGGAAACGTATCCTTGCGCATCCGACGGGCAATTTCTTTGCGTAACGCCGTAGACAACAAACTGAGCAGTAGCCCGCCAACCAGAATAACCGAAATAGTTTTAAATACGATATGTGGCGCATCCGGAAAATAGACGCGTCCCCAACTGGTGCTCCGACCTAACAGAACCAACCACCACAGTGCGGCCCACATCCAGAACTGTTTTTCACCCTCTGGCCTTCCCAATGGCCTGATATACCATACGGTAAACACCGCACCAAATAGCAGCCACAGTGCCTGGATGTTTTCAATCTGCGTGACGACCGCCCCGCCCAGCAGCGGAATATGCCAGTCAGCGACAAATGGAAATAGCGCTGACACCACAATCAGAACAATTACAGGAAGCGTAACGTGCGTATCTAATTTCATATGATAATAGCCACATTGAGAATCTGCCTATCATCATAAATTTTCAGGGTGATTAGCCATTAGCATTGCATGCGATCTTCTTAAGGTTATCTTAATGTTCGCATGAAATGTAAAACACCGATGCTATTTGGATGCGTTGTTGCATGCATATCTCTTTATTACCGTGTAATCTTATAAGCTTGCTCACCCTCGCAATGAACGAGCTAACGTATTGAACACTCGGTGAATTTTCATGAAAAAGCTGTTTGTGCAGTTTTACCTGCTGCTGTTTGTCTGCTTCCTGGTCATGACTATGCTGGTCGGCCTCGTGTACAAGTTCACCGCCGAACGGGCAGGACGTCAGTCGCTCGACGATTTGATGAAAAGCTCGTTATATCTGATGCGCAGCGAACTGCGCGAAATACCGCCACGTAACTGGAGTAAAACCCTCAACGAGCTGGATTTGAACCTGTCGTTCGATCTGCGTATCGAGCCACTCAGTAAATTCCAGCTAGCAGAAAGCTCCATGCAGCACCTGCGCGCGGGCGATATCGTGGCGCTTGACGATCAGTACACCTTTATTCAGCGAATTCCGCGCAGTCACTATGTGCTGGCCGTCGGACCGATTCCCTATCTCTACTTTATGCATGAGATGCGGCTCTTAGATATTGCGCTGATGGCGTTTATTGCCATTTCGCTGGCCTTCCCGGTATTTATCTGGATGCGGCCTCATTGGCAGGATATGCTGCGCCTTGAAAGCGCGGCCCAGCGCTTTGGTGACGGCCATCTCGGTGAGCGCATTCACTTTGATAGCATGTCGAGCTTCGAACGCCTGGGCGTGGCGTTTAACCAGATGGCCGATAATATCAACGCCCTGATTGCCAGTAAGAAGCAATTGATCGATGGCATAGCTCATGAGCTACGAACCCCGCTGGTGCGCCTCCGCTATCGGCTGGAGATGAGCGAAAATCTGACCGAAGCGGAATCGCTGGCGCTCAATCGCGATATCGGCCAACTGGAAGCGCTGATTGAAGAACTGCTGACCTATGCCCGTCTCGACCGCCCGCAAACCGAGCTGTCGCTCACCACGCCTGACCTGCCCGGCTGGATTGCCGCCCACGTTGAAGATGTTCAATCGGTAAACCCGCAGCGCCAGGTAGTCATTGGCGAGATAACGCACGGTGATTTCGGCGCGCTGGATATGCGTCTGATGGAGCGCGTGCTGGACAATCTCATCAACAACGCCATGCGCTATAGCCAATCCAAAATTCAGGTGAGCCTGACTCTTAACGGCAGCCAGGCCTGTTTGCGCGTGGAAGATGACGGCCCAGGGATCGCGGCAAGCGAACGTGAGCGGGTTTTCGAACCGTTTGTGCGACTCGACCCGAGCCGCGATCGCGCGACCGGCGGCTGTGGATTGGGATTAGCCATTGTCCACTCAATCGCCGTGGCGATGGGCGGACACGCCAGCTGCGAAAGCAGCTCACTCGGCGGCGCCAGCTTCAGTCTACAGTGGCCTATTTATCATCATATCTCCTTGCCCGCGGCTAGCTGACCGCGGTTTGCACGGAGCCTATTCCCGGCGTATAGTGAATGACACAAACAGTATGTTGTAACTAATTACGATCGCACAGGATAACTATGGCCAGCTACGACCTCGTTGAACGGTTAACCGATACCTTTCGCCAGATTGAACGCAATATTGCCGCGCTGCGCGATGAACTGAGCGATTGCCGTTTGCTGACCGCACGGGTGTTTGAGCTCCCGGAGGTGCACAAAAGCGCGGAGCACGCGCCAATGTCGCAGGTCAACGTGGTACAGCATATTGGTCAGGCGGCATTGACCCGCACATTGCAGCACTTTGGTCACCTGTTTATTCAGCAGCAGTCGGAGAACCGCAGCAGCAAAGCGGCTGTGCGCTTGCCGGGGGCTATCTGTTTACAGGCGAGCAGCGAGCAGCATGAGGCGTTATCTTCCCGCATCGAGTTGATTAATAGGCTAAAAGCGGAACTGGAACAGATTATTACCGTCGATTCCGGCCTGCCGCCGGTGGCGCGTTTTGACTGGGTGCATCGCTATATTCCAGGGCTGATTACCCTGAACGCCTACCGTTCGTTGACCCTGCTTTCCGACCCCAGCACCATCCGCTTTGGCTGGGCCAATAAGCACATCATCAAAAATCTGACTCGCGATGAAGTGATGGCACAGCTCGAGAACAGCCTGAAGTCGCCGCGTGCAGTGCCACCATGGACGCGAGAACAGTGGCAGCAGAAGCTGGAAAGAGAGTATCAGGATATTGCCGCCCTGCCGCAAAACGCCCGCCTGAAGATCAAGCGGCCGGTAAAGGTCCAGCCGATTGCGCGCGTGTGGTATGCAGGAGAACAAAAACAGGTGCAGTACGCCTGCCCCGGACCGCTGATTGCGGTGTTATCCGGCAGAGGCGGCGTGAGCGTGCCCGATCTTGGCGAACTGCTCAATTATGATGCCGATAACGTTCAGCATCGCCATAAACCGCAGGCGCAGCCGCTGCAGTTGATTATCCCGCGGCTGCACATGTGGTTAGCGACCGATTAAGCGCCGCTTATCTGGCTACCCACCATTTCCTGCGGGCGAACCCAGCGGTCAAACTCATCGGCGCTCAGGTAGCCCAGCGCCAGGGCAGCATTTTTCAACGTCAGCCCTTCTTTGTGCGCCTTTTTGGCAATTTCAGCCGCTTTATCGTAGCCAATATGGGTGTTGAGTGCAGTCACCAGCATCAACGACTCATTGAGCAGTTGATCGATGCGTTCGCGGTTGGGTTCAATGCCTATCGCACAGTGCTCGTTAAAGCTCTCCATGCCATCTGCCAGCAGGCGAACGGATTGCAGCACGTTATGAATCACCATTGGGCGGAAGACGTTAAGCTCGAAGTTTCCGGAGGCGCCGCCCATATTCACCGCGACATCATTGCCCATCACCTGGCAGCAGAGCATGGTCATCGCTTCGCACTGCGTTGGGTTCACTTTGCCCGGCATGATTGACGATCCTGGTTCGTTTTCCGGGATCGACAGTTCACCGATACCGCAGCGCGGGCCGGACGCCAGCCAGCGCACGTCATTGGCGATTTTCATCAGCGATGCCGCCAACCCTTTTAACGCGCCGTGGGCGTGCACCAGCGCATCGCAGGTCGCCAGCGCTTCAAATTTATTCGGTGCCGTGATGAACGGTTGCTGGGTAATGGTCGCCAGCTCCTGCGCTACGCGGACCGCATATTCCGGGTGAGTGTTCAGACCGGTCCCCACCGCCGTGCCACCCAGCGCCAGCTCGCTGAGATGCGGCAGACTTTGTTCAATGTGTCGACGGTTATGCTCGAGCATCGCTACCCAGCCGGAGAACTCCTGGCCCAGCGTCAGCGGCGTGGCATCCTGAAGATGGGTGCGGCCAATTTTGACGATATCGCGGAAACTCTCAGACTTCTGACGCAGCGTCTCCTGCAAAACCGCTAGCTGCGGCAGCAACTGTTCACGCACCGCAATCACCGCCGCCACATGCATCGCGGTAGGGAACACATCGTTAGAACTTTGGCTTTTATTGACGTCATCATTCGGATGCACCAACCGCGACATGCCGCGCTCGCCGCCCAGCAGCTCGCTGGCGCGGTTGGCCAATACCTCGTTCATGTTCATGTTGCTCTGGGTACCGGAGCCGGTTTGCCAGATAGCTAACGGGAATTCGTCCGGATGCTGGTTATTCAATACCTCATCAGCCGCGGCGATGATCGCCCCGGCTTTATCGGCCTTCAGCAGGCCTAAATCCTGGTTTACCTTTGCCGCCGCGCGCTTGGTAAGCGCAAGGGCGTGGATCAGCGAAAGCGGCATTTTCTCGGTGGAGATCCGAAAATGCTCCAGCGAGCGCTGGGTTTGCGCCCCCCACAGTTTATCGGCCGGAACCTCAATCGGGCCCATAGAATCGCTTTCGCGGCGTGACGTTGTCATTACCTTCTCCTTGAATTCAAAGTGATTGTGAAGTGACATTGCTCAGGCAAACTTGGGTAAGTATGGTACAAATAAAAACCGCCACGAGGGGTAACAACCGTACACTTGAGCAAGGCGATTAGGGGAAACGCCGGGATTGGGTTCCCGGAGGGACACCAAACCCGGTGGTCGCCCCGGGTATCTCAATCTCAAACTAGCGGTTGCCCCCATGGGGCGGTTAAAAGATTACTTCACGCAGCGGTCGCACTGTGACGACTGGATCTGCTGGAAGAAGTCATTGCCTTTGTCATCCACCAGGATAAACGCCGGGAAGTCTTCCACTTCAATTTTCCAGATAGCTTCCATCCCCAATTCAGGGTATTCCACACACTCCAGGCTCTTAATACTGCTTTGCGCCAGTACCGCCGCTGGACCGCCGATGCTGCCGAGGTAGAAACCGCCGTGTTTATGGCAGGCGTCGGTGACCTGCTGGCTGCGGTTGCCCTTGGCCAGCATGATCATGCTACCGCCTTCGGATTGCAGCTGATCCACGTACGAGTCCATACGCCCTGCGGTAGTCGGGCCCAGCGAACCGGAGGCATAGCCTTCAGGCGTTTTTGCTGGCCCCGCGTAGTAGATCGGGTGATCTTTAATGTACTGCGGCAGCCCTTCACCTTTGTCCATCCGCTCTTTGAGCTTGGCGTGAGCAATATCACGGCCGACAATAATCGTGCCGCTCAGCGATAGACGCGTGGAAACCGGATACTGAGAAAGCTGTTTGAGGATCTCACTCATTGGGCGGTTGAGGTCGACCTTTACCGCCTCACCCTCGCCGGCTTTACGCAGCGATTCGGGAATGTACTTGCCTGGGTTGTTTTCCAGTTTTTCAATCCAGATACCGTGACGGTTGATTTTGGCTTTGATGTTACGGTCAGCGGAACAGGAAACCCCCATCCCTACCGGGCAGGATGCGCCGTGACGAGGCAGACGCACTACGCGGATATCGTGGGCAAAGTACTTGCCGCCGAACTGCGCGCCAAGACCCAGGTTCTGCGCCTCTTCCAGCAACTCTTTTTCCAGTTGGGTATCGCGGAATGCCTGGCCGTGCTCATTACCTTCGGTTGGCAGGCCGTCGTAATATTTGGTGGACGCCAGCTTCACGGTTTTCAGCGTTGCTTCCGCTGAAGTACCGCCAATCACAAACGCGATGTGATATGGCGGACAGGCCGCAGTGCCCAGGGTTCGCATCTTCTCGACCAGATAGTTTTTCAGTTTCGCCGGGGTGATCAGCGCTTTGGTTTCCTGGTAGAGATAGGTTTTGTTCGCCGAACCGCCGCCTTTGGCGATACACAGGAACTTATACTCGTCGCCGTCCACGCTGTAGAGGTCGATCTGCGCCGGTAGGTTGGTGCCGGTATTGACCTCTTTGTACATGTCCAGCGGAGCGTTTTGCGAGTAGCGCAGGTTGTCTTCGATAAAGGTATCGTAGACGCCGCGCGCCAATGCCGCTTCATCGCCACCACCGGTCCACACGCGCTGGCCTTTTTTGCCCATGATGATGGCGGTACCGGTATCCTGGCAGGTCGGCAAAATGCCTTTCGCGGCGATATCGGAGTTGCGCAGGAATTGCAGCGCCACGTACTTATCGTTTTCGCTGGCTTCCGGGTCATTGAGAATATCAGCCACCTGCTGCTGGTGCGCGGGGCGGAGCATAAAGGAGGCGTCGTGGAAGGCGTGTTTGGCGAGAAGCGTCAGCGCTTGCGGGGCAACTTTGAGGACTTCCTGCCCTTCAAACTCAGCGACGGAAACGTAGTCGTTGCTCAACAGATAGTATTCGGTTTCATCCTTTTTTAACGGAAAAGGATCCTGATAGTAAAAAGGTTTATTCGACATTGTGCTCTCACTTACTGCTTTGATGATGTTATGAAGGGCGAACTTCCCATTTGCCCATGTAAAAGCGAGTTACCCTATCGTACACAATTTTTTAACAAAAACTGAGACTAGTACGACTTTTTATTTCTCCCGCATACGCCAGTGCGTTTTTTTGCTTTAATACGTCGCAAAGAATCCACATTTAAAACAGGGCTTGATAATGCAAAAACTCATCAACTCAGTGCAAAACTACGGCTGGGGCAGCAAAACTGCGTTAACGGAACTCTACGGAATGGCCAATCCTGATGGTCTGCCAATGGCAGAACTGTGGATGGGCGCGCACCCAAAGAGCAGCTCACGAGTACTGGATAGCCATGGCAAGGAGCAGTCGCTGCGCGACGTTATCGACGCCGACAAAACGACGCTGTTAGGTAAAAAAGTCGCCGAGCGTTTTGGCGAATTGCCGTATCTGTTCAAAGTCCTTTGCGCGGCTCAACCGCTCTCTATTCAGGTGCATCCGAGCAAAAAAGCGGCGGAAGTCGGTTTTGCTAAAGAAAACGCCGCCGGTATCCCGCTGGACGCGGCCGAGCGCAACTATAAAGATCCTAACCACAAGCCAGAGCTGGTTTTCGCCCTGACCCCATTCCTGGCGATGAACGCCTTCCGTGAATTCAGCGAAATCACTGGGCTGCTGGCCCCGGTTGCCGATGCCAACCCCGCCATCGGGAAATTTATCGCCGAACCGACCAGCGAGCGTCTGAGTGCCCTATTCGCTGGTCTGCTCAATATGCAGGGTGACGAAAAAGCTCATGCACTGCGCGTGCTGCGTGCCGCTCTCGAAACGCAAACCGGACCTGCCTGGGATGGCATCCGCCTGATCGCCGAGTTCTATCCAGACGACAGCGGCCTGTTCTCCCCGCTACTGCTCAACGTGGTGCAGCTAAACCCGGGTGACGCCATGTTCCTGTTCGCTGAAACGCCGCACGCCTATCTGCGCGGTACCGGCCTGGAAGTCATGGCAAACTCCGATAACGTGCTGCGCGCCGGGTTAACGCCGAAATACATCGACATCCCTGAACTGGTGGCGAACGTTCAATTCACCGCGAAACCGGCAAACACGCTATTAACCCAGCCAGAAAAACACGGTGAGACGCTGGACTTCCCGATCCCGGTAGACGATTTTGCATTCTCCCTGCATAACCTAAGCGCCAGCGCGACTGAACTGGCCCAGGATGGCGCGGCGATTGTCTTCTGCCTGGAAGGTGAATCCGTGATTCATAAAAACGGCCAGACGCTGGCGTTGAAACCGGGCGAATCGGCCTTTGTTGCCGCCGACGAATCACCGGTAGAGGTCAGCGGTAGCGGTCGTTTAGCGCGCGTTTATAATAAGTTGAAGTAATTACTGAAGTTTCAGGACAGGCTTGCTACTCTTTTGCATAGCCTTATGACTCGACCGGGCGGCTTCTCCGCCTGGTTTCATTTTTATGGATATATACGATGAAAAAAACGCTGGTTGCCGCAGGTGTCATTGTTGCTTTAGGGGTTGTCTGGACGGGTGGAGCCTGGTACACGGGCAAACAGCTGGAAACTCACATCGCAGAAATGGTGTCGCAGGCCAATACCCAACTTAAGCTGACGGCGCCAGAAGCCGGTCTCGAGGTGAGCTATCAGGATTATCAGCGCGGCGTATTCAGCAGCCAGCTGAAAATGGTGGTTAAACCGCTGGCAGGTGCCGAAAAATCCTGGTTGAAACCGGGACAAAGCGTGCTGCTGGATGAAACCGTCAGCCACGGTCCTTTCCCGCTGGCGTCGCTGAAAAACCTTAACCTTGCGCCGGCTATGGCGTCAGTAAACTCAGTGCTGGTGAACAACGACGTCACTAA
>PPYF01411664.1_pt1 | contig 12734 bp, 8 predicted proteins | sample 1559871 | NCBI WGS metagenome assembly PPYF01 (sample SAMN08240021, study PRJNA423297) | Human gut metagenome, whole genome shotgun sequencing project. | reverse complement strand
CACCACGGTGTGGCCGAGGGCGGTAAGGGCACCATCGACCTGGCGAACGTTGTGGCCGAGGCCTGCGACGACGTTTCGGACCTGAAGTACACCTATGATCTTGAGGACTCCATCGAGACCAAGATTGAGAAGGTTGCGACCAAGGTCTACGGCGCGGACGGCATTTCGATTGCTCCGGCTGCCGCTAAGCAGCTCAAGCGCTTTGCGGAGCTGGGCTACTCGCACCTGCCCGTGGTCATTGCGAAGACCCACCTGTCCATCTCTTCGGATGCATCGCTGAAGGGTGCACCGACCGGTTGGACCCTGCCCGTGCGCGAGGTTCGCCTGGCTGCCGGTGCCGGCTACGTCTACGCAATCTGCGGCACCATGCGCACCATGCCGGGCCTGAGCAAGAGCCCCGCGGCTGAGCGCATCGGCTTCGACGAGAACGGCGTGATGGTCGGCCTGTCCTAAGACGGCTGTTTCAGCTGATCTGTAGCTGGTAGAGGCGGCGTTCCTTCCCTAGAGCGGGGGAGGGGCGCCGCCTTTCTGCGCGCCGTGTGCCGATATGGGGTCTGCCGGGTGGTGATCTGGCCCCGTAGGTGATGCTGATTCGTCGGTTGTTTTCGCCGCTCGTCGTCTGTGGAGAGCTCCGCTAGGTGGCTTGAAGACCACCCTCACTATGAGCTGGAGGGTTTATTTACGGGGTGATATACGGGCTGTAAGGGGTTGCCATGAGGGGCCCTTTCGGGGTCTGTAAATCTTAAATTGGTCTGTATGTGTTATTTTTCCTCCTCGATATTTGCTTGAGCCTTATCTTTCGTTAAACACCCTCTGGAGGTTGATTTTTAAGTGAGTCATACACCTGCATTTTGTGAAAATATGGCTTTGACTAGTATTTTTTCTTTTTCGTGAAAATTTTTGAGGTTGCACTTTCGGGTCTATGGAAGGGTGGATGATGAAGCCTTTGTTTATAAAAGTGTTGGCCAACTGGGTGTTTTTAGGGGTGGAGCAGACCAATAAGATTTCCCATTGGAGGCTTTTGTAGGCTGTTTTGTGGCGGGCAATGCGAGGGGATGTGATCAAAACGAGGTGAAAAGTAGTTGCTTCAACTAGAAAGTTTCTTTAGGCTTAGGTTGATATTCCGCGGAATATCAAGGGAAAACGGGGTATTCAACCCTCGTAAATGTCTCAGTGGGACCCCCTGAGAAAGATGCACCTGAGTGTCAAATTGAGGGAAAGCTAAAAATTTTTTTCAGTGATATGGCTCACTTATTGGAGCTGAAAAATAAAATTGGTATGTATGGATATCCTAAAAAACGGGTGGAATTATTACGGAACGGTTACAGTGAGGCTCCGGTCACTTAAATTGGCACTCCGTACCAAAATGGCCCGCCGGACAGGGTGAAAAAACTCCGCTATGATGGATGCATCAAGTAATCGTGAGATTTCCAAAGTCCTCGGGTTGCTTGTGTTTGAGTGAGTGATAGATACCCCTGGGTGTCATGAGAAGCGACTGTGTATCGATGCACGGTCGCTTCTCTGTTTAACTTTCATACGGTGCCTCGGCTGGAACCTCATCCGAGCTGCACCCGTCCCGGGCAAAGGCTGTGCGTTCAAAGTCGAGCGCACCCAAGAAACCGCCGAGGCGCATCCCGCAGGGGAGTACCCCGGCACCTCCTCAACCGGAACACCCCCTACACTGGAAGTATGACTACATACCCCGAATCCACACTCATCTTCGAGAACCCCGAACTGACCGTGCGCGCCCTCAGTGTTTCCGAGATGGACAATAGCGTCTACCTCATCACCATGCGCGCCACGGGCGAACAGGTACTCATCGACCCGGCCGCAGAAGCCGAGGAGCTCTACGCCTTCACCCTCGATGCACTACTTCAGGACTGCCCGCAGCTGGAACTCACCGATGCCGAAGACCGCCGCGTGCGCGTCATGGAGAAGGAAGAAGACTTTGACGCCCTCAAACCCCGCGCAATCGGCCTGACCGGCATCCTGGTCACCCACGGCCACTGGGACCACATTCGCGCCATTGCCGAGCTCGAGAAGCTCACCGGCGCGATCACCTCCTCAGGTGACGCCGATGCCGACGCCATTAAGGAGCAGGAGAACTTCGAAGTGGAGGAGCGCCTGCACGGCGGCGAGATCTTCGACTTCTACCTCTCCGACACCGTGGTACGCGCCCTGCACGTGCCCGGCCACACCCCCGGATCCATCGTCTACGTGCTCGAAACCGTGTGGGAGGACGGCACCCCCGCAACCCTGTTGTTCACCGGCGATGCGCTCTTCCCCGGCGGCGTGGGCAAGACCGACTCCCCGCAGCAATTCGGTGAGCTCTTCTCCAACGTGCTCGAAAAGCTCTTTGGCGGCTTCGATGATGACGCAATCGTGCTGCCCGGCCACGGTCGTTCCACGACCCTCGGTGACGAGCGCCCGCACCTGGAGGAGTGGGGCACCCGCGGCTGGTAGCCCGGCCTCGGTGCGCTCTCGCCGCCACGCTAATTTCGCCATGGCTTTCTGCGCGAGAGCGACGCCCCTCTTTCCGCGCGTTTTTGCGGATACTTCGCGCTTGCCGTGCGGCTTCGCACTGCACCCTTACGCCCCGTACGCCGGCAACTTAATCCCGCCGGCTACGGGGCGCTAAGGTGTAGAATTTAAATTCGAAGATAAGACGAAAGGATTTTCGATGACACCCCGCCCGGCACACGGTAGCACCGCACTCAAAGCGAACGACCTGACCAGTATTCGTGTGCAGGGTGCCCGAGAAAACAACCTTAAGAACGTAGACCTGACCATCCCGCGCGATGCGATGGTCGTCTTCACGGGCCTCTCCGGCTCCGGCAAGTCCTCCCTCGCCTTTGACACCATCTTCGCCGAGGGTCAGCGCCGCTACGTCGAGTCGCTCTCCTCCTACGCCCGCATGTTCCTGGGACAGGTCGACAAGCCCGATGTCGACTTCATCGAGGGTCTCTCCCCGGCGGTGTCCATCGACCAGAAGTCCACCTCCAAGAACCCGCGCTCAACCGTCGGCACCATCACCGAAATCTACGACTACATGCGTCTGCTCTGGGCGCGAATCGGCCACCCGCACTGCCCCGAATGTGGCGAGGAAATCACCCAGCAGACCCCGCAGCAGATCGTGGATATTCTGCAGGAGTACCCCGAACGCACCCGCCTGCAGATTCTCGCGCCCGTCGTCAGCGCACGTAAGGGCGAGTTCGTGGACCTCTTCAAGGACCTGCTCACCCAGGGCTACTCGCGAGCCCGCGTGGACGGCGAAACCGTGCAGCTCTCCGACCCGCCCAAGCTCGCCAAGCAGTACAAGCACACCATCGAGGTGGTCGTCGACCGCATCGTTATTAAGGACGGTATTCACCAGCGCCTCACCGACTCCATCGAAACCGCGCTCAAGCTCGCCGACGGCCGCGTGCTCATCGACTTCGTGGACCGCGAGCAGGACGACCCCGAACGCACCCGCTCCTTCAGCGAAAACCTCGCCTGCCCCAACAACCACCCGCTGCAGATCGACACGATCGAGCCGCGCGCCTTCTCCTTCAACTCGCCGTTCGGCGCATGTAGCGCCTGCGACGGCATCGGCTCGCGCCTGGAAGTCGACACCGAACTGCTCGTACCCAACCCCGACCTGACCCTCGGGGAGGGCGCTATCGCCCCCTGGTCGCAGGGCAAAGCAACCACCGAATACTGGCTGCGCCTGCTCGCCGGCCTGGGGGAGGAGCTCGGCTTCGACCTGAACACCCCCTTCAAGGACCTGCCCGCCAAGGCCCGCGCCGCGATTCTGGACGGCAAGGACTACAAAGTTGAGGTGTCCTACCGCAACCGATTCGGCCGCGAACGTCGCTACACCTCCGGATTCGAAGGCGTGAAGGCATACATCAAGCGCAAGCACGAAGAAACCGAATCGGACTTCGCCCGCGACCGCTACGAACAGTACATGCGCCAGGTCGCCTGCCCCTCCTGCGGTGGCGCGCGCCTGAACCCGACCATCCTCGGCGTGAAGGTCGGCGGCCAGTCCATCGCAGACATTACCGACCTGTCCCTCGCCGACGCGCTCGCCTTCGTGCGTAGCCTGCAGCTCAGCGCCCGCGAAGCCAAGATCGGTGAGCAGGTCCTCAAGGAAATTGACGCGCGCCTGCAGTTCCTGCTGGACGTGGGCCTGGACTACCTGACTCTCTCACGCTCCGCAGGTACGCTCTCCGGCGGTGAGGCCCAGCGCATCCGCCTGGCAACCCAGATCGGTTCGGGCCTGGTTGGCGTGCTATACGTGCTGGACGAGCCCTCTATCGGCCTGCACCAGCGCGATAACCGCCGTCTCATCGAGACCCTGACCAAGCTGCGCGATATGGGCAACACGCTTATCGTGGTTGAGCACGACGAAGACACCATGCGCGAGGCCGACTGGATTGTGGACGTAGGACCCGGCGCCGGCGAGCACGGCGGCGAAATCGTGCACTCCGGCAGCTTCAAAGAGCTGCTGAAGAACACCCGGTCCATCACCGGCGACTACATGGCTGGCCGCCGCAGCATCGAGGTGCCCGCCTCCCGCCGACCCGTGGACAAGAAACGCCAGCTGACCGTGCGCGGTGCCCGCGAAAACAACCTCAAGAACGTGACCGTGTCCTTCCCGCTGGGCGTGTTTACCGCGGTGACCGGTGTGTCCGGCTCGGGTAAATCCACCCTCGTCAACGACATTCTGTACACCTCCCTGGCGAACAAGCTCAACGGCGCCAAGCAGGTACCCGGCCGCCACAAGAGCATTGACGGCCTGGAACACCTGGACAAGGTCATTCACGTGGACCAGTCGCCCATCGGTCGTACCCCGCGTTCGAACCCCGCCACCTACACCGGCGTGTTCGACCACATTCGCAAGCTGTTCGCAGAGACCAGCGAAGCGAAAATGCGCGGCTACACCCCGGGTAGATTCTCCTTCAACGTCAAGGGCGGCCGCTGCGAGGACTGCTCCGGCGACGGAACCCTGAAGATTGAAATGAACTTCCTGCCGGACGTGTACGTGCCCTGTGAAACCTGCCACGGCAAGCGCTACAACCGCGAAACCCTCGAGGTGCACTACAAGGGCAAGACCATTGCCGACGTGCTCGAAATGCCCGTGGAGGAGGCCGCCGAGTTCTTCGCCGCGTTCACCCCGATTGCGCGCCACCTGAACACCCTCGTGGACGTGGGCCTGGGCTACATTCGCCTGGGCCAGCCCGCAACCACCCTCTCCGGCGGTGAGGCGCAGCGCGTGAAGCTCGCCACCGAGCTGCAGAAGCGCTCCAACGGCCGCTCCATCTACGTGCTGGACGAGCCGACCACCGGTCTGCACTTTGAAGACATCCGCAAGCTACTCGCCGTGCTGCAATCGCTGGTGGACAAGGGCAATAGCGTCATCACCATCGAGCACAACCTGGACGTCATCAAGTGCGCCGACTGGATCGTCGACATGGGTCCCGAAGGCGGTAGCGGCGGCGGCACCGTAATTGCTGAAGGAACCCCGGAGCACGTGGCGACCGTCAAAGGCTCGCACACCGGCGCCTTCCTGGCAGAGATTCTGAAATAGCGTAGGCAGCCCGACCCCGCGCCCGTGTGGCGCGCAGGGTCGGGCTGAGACCGTATTGCCACCCCGTCTCCCCGTCGATGACACTGCGGCGGGATGCGGTGACCGCATCTCAACCAAAAACTCAATGACGAACGAGAGGACCCCGTGAACACCGAAGATCGCGTCAAAGCAGCCCAAGCCAAGCTCACCGCCCTCGGTGCGCGTCGCGGTGCCGTGACCACCCTGGACCGGGCGCGGCACATCCTGCACACCCAGCTGGAGGCGGACTTCTGCCAGGCGCCCGGTTCGATTAGCCGCGCCCTTCAAGAGCTACGCGACTATCCGGAAGCCGAGAGCCTGCCGCTACTCGCCACCGTACAGCCTCCCTCTGAGAAGATGGGCGCCGCACGCCGCCGCAACGACGATATCTGGGAGTTGCGCGTCGCCAACTACACGGGCGTTGGCATCCTCTGCGCCAAGCATCCGCGCGTACTCGAAAAGGCCATCGACTACATGCTCGGCGACCAGTCGAACTGGCTGGGCGACTATGCACAGCTTCGCCAGCTCAACGAACTGCTCACCCCCTACACCCAGCAGGTCAGCGGCACGAGCATCTACTATACGCCCGGCCGCGCCCTGCTGAACTCGGTCGTACCCGAGGGCGTGCAGGCGCAGGAGGTCAAGTGCGCCGTGCCCGGTGTGGGCATGATGCGCCGCGTCGACCCCGCCGAGCTGAAGGCGGCACTGCTTGCCGAAATCACCGGCGAGCGCACTATTCGCAGGGAGGCGAACGCCTCCGCGGGGGCGCTTGAGGTTGCCCCGGAGGATACGGAAGCGCGCGTAACCCGCCTGCGCGTGGACCTGCTGAGCGAAGAGCAGATCGAGTCGTTCCGCGGGGATAAACGTTACTCGAACGCGCTGGGCTTTAGCACGACCCGCCCGGATGTGCTGGTTCTGGCCGCCTACGCTGTAGACGGCGCCGATGACACCGAAGGTGCCGGCATCCCCGCAAATGCCGACCCGGTAGCCATGGTTGGCCTGAGCGATGACTCGCCGATTATGCGCCAGATCGGTATTGATGTGCTGCCCGCCTTCCGCGGTGCGGGTATTGCGAGTGCCCTGGTGCGTGATGCGGCACGCCTGACCCTGGCGGAAGGGTACCTGCCGTTCTACGGTACGAGCCCCTCGCACATGCTGTCGCAGCGGGTTGCGTTGAACGCGGGGTTGGTGCCGACCTGGTGGGAGTATGTTTCCACCAGCATGAACGATTTGCCCATGGACTAGATTTGCCTACAAACTAGAGCCGCCCGCGCTAGGCATAACGGACATGCGCAAAAGCCCCCGAGATCGGAGTCTCGGGGGCCTTTTATGTACTGAGTTTCGCGTGCTAGTTTCGCGGGGGGGGGGTAGAACCTTACCGGTTACAGCTCCGCGCCGTTGCTGGCAATCACCTCGCGGTACCAGTGGAAGGACTTCTTGCGGTAGCGCGCCAGGGTGCCGGTGCCGTCGTCGTTGCGGTCCACGTAGATGAACCCGTAGCGCTTGGACATCTGCGCGGTGGAGGCGCTAATCATGTCGATGCAACCCCAGGTGGTGTAGCCGAGCACGTTCACGCCGTCCTCAATCGCCTCGCGTACCGCGTGCAGATGCTGGCGCAGGTAGTCGATGCGGTAGTCGTCTTCCACGGTGAGCTCACCGTTCACCTCGACCAGCTCGTCGCGGGCGCCCAGGCCGTTCTCCACGATGAACAGCGGCTTCTGCCAGCGGTCCCAATACTGGTTGAGGACCACGCGCAGGCCGGTCGGGTCGATCTGCCAGCCCCATTCGCTCGCGGGCAGGGTCGGGTTCACCACGCCGCCGAGGATGTTGCCTTCGCCGCGCTCGCCGCGTGCCGGGTCGCCGGTCGCGCAGGTGGACATGTAGTAGCTGAAGGACACGAAATCCACGGTGTTCTTCAGGTCCTCGCGGTCCTGCTCGGTGATGTTCAGCTCCACGCCCTTCTCACGCAGGGAGCGCAGGAAGTAGCCGGGGTAGGCGCCGCGCACATGCACGTCACCGAACGCGAAGTTCGCCTGCTCCGTCTGCATGGCGGCGAGCACATCCGCGGGGTCGGGGGTGAGCGGGTAGGTGGGCATGGCGAGAATCATGCAGCCGACCTGGACGCCGGGCGCCAGTTCGCGTGCCGCAGCGGTGGCGCGTGCGGAGGCGACCAGCTCGTGGTGCATCGCCTGGTACAGGTCGGCGTCGCTGAGCTGATCCGCCGGGGTGTTAATGCCGCCGGACATGAACGGCAGGTGCAGCATCGAGTTGATTTCGTTGAAGGTCAGCCAGTACTTCACGCGCTTGCCGTAGCGGGCGAACACGGTGCGGGCGTAGCGTTCGTAGAAGCCGATGAGCTCGCGGCTGGTCCAGCCGTTGTACTGCTCGACCAGGTGCAGCGGGGTTTCGTAGTGACTGAGGGTGATGAGCGGCTCCATGCCGTGCTTTTCGAGCTCGTCGAGCACGCGGTCGTAGAAGGCGAGGCCCGCCTCGTTGGGGGTTTCTTCGTCGCCGCGGGGGAAGATACGCGACCAAGCGATGGAGAAGCGGAAGACCTTAAAACCCATCTCCGCGAGCAGGGCGATGTCTTCGCGGTAGCGGTGGTAGAAGTCGATGCCCTCCAGCTTGAGGTTGTCCTCGGTGGGTTCCGCGGTGCGCGGGTACAGGCCGCCGGCGGGCAGCACATCCTGCAGGCTGGGGCCCTTGCCGTCTTCGTTCCAGGCGCCCTCGAACTGGTTGGCGGCGGTGGCGCCTCCGAAGAGGAAGCCGGCGGGGAACGCGCCGAGCGGCTGCGGCTCGGTCAGCGCCGGGTTGGAGTTGGGCAGGTTGGTGGTCTGGGCGGTGATGTGCTGGTCCTGATGCACGGCGTCCTCCAAGGTGCTTTGGGTCTTTCTTCTACCCTAGCGGAGGGGGTGGGGGAATACTAGGTTTTGCGCTGTTTTCGGGCATTATGCGGGTATGCGAAAGCCCGGTGTCCTCACACGAAAATTCACGTGAGAATACCGGGCTTTTACGCGGTGCTCCTTATACAGCGCTTTTACGCTGAGCTAGGCTTTTACGCTGATCTAGGCCGCCGCGGGGCCTGGGCCGCTAGTTGGCGAAGCCGAGCGCGAACAGCCACGCGGTACCGACCGCACCCCAGACGACGAGGTTCACGATAGCCGCCATGAAGCCGATCTTGAACCATTCGCCCACGCTGAAGTAGCCGGAACCGTAGTACACGCCTGCCGGGCCGGAGGCGTAGTGGGTGATGCCGCCAATCAGGTTACCCATGAAGCCGAGGAACAGCGCCGCGAACATGGGCGGAACACCCGCCGCGACGGCCGCACCGAGGAACACAGCGTACAGGGCCACAATCTGGGCGGTGTTCGAGGCGAACATGTAGTGAATGAAGAAGTAGGCCAGAACCAGCACGGTGAAGGCCAGGGGCCAGGCCATGCCGCTGACGCTGTGGGCGGCCTGCTGGCCAATCCAGTCCACGACCTTGAGCTTCTTGAGGTGGTCGGCCATGCCGACGAGCACGGCGAAGAAGATGAGGGTGGACCAGGCGCTGGAGTTCTTCGCCATGTCCTTCCAGGTCAGAACCTTGGTCACCAGCAGAATACCGATGCCGAAGAAAGCGGCGCTGGTGGCGTCAATACCCAGAGCGGTACCGGTCACCCACAGGATTAGCAGCAGCACGAAGGTGCCGAGCATAATCCATTCCTTGGAGCTCATGGGGCCCATTTCGTGCAGTTCCTGGCGGGCGTGCTCGGGTGCGTCCGGGGTCTTCTTGATGGTCGGCGGGTAAATCTTCGACATGATCCACGGCATGACAATCAACGCGGCAAGACCGGGAACGATTGCTGCGAGCGCCCAGGTACCCCAGTCGAGGTTGATGTTGTGGTCGTGCGCGAACTTCTGCGCCAGCGGGTTACCCGCCATTGCGGTCAGGAACATGGCGGAGGTGATGGTGTGGTCCTGCGCCTCGGTCATGAGCAGGTAGGAGCCGAGCTTACGGCGCGATTCGGGGGTCTCGTTGGTGGAGCCGTTGACCTCGGAGAGGGAACGGATAATCGGGTAAATCACGCCACCGGCACGCGCGGTGTTGGAGGGGGTGGCGGGGGCGAGCACCAGGTCGGTGATGGCCATGCCGTAGGACAGGCCGAGGGAGGACTTGCCGAGTGCACGCACGAAGAGTAGTGCGATGCGCTTGCCCAGGCCGGTAATGAGGAAGCCGTCGGCGATGAAGAAGGCGGCAACAATAATCCAGATGGAGGAGTTGCCGAAGCCGGTCAGCGCCTCATTCTTGGCGGCCATCGTGCCGGTAATCATGGCGACGGCCAGGCCCACGAGAGCCACGGACGGGGTGGGCAACGGCTGGAAAATCAGGCCGAGAATGGTACCGACGAAGATGGCGAGCATGTGCATGCCGCGCGGGTCGACGCCTTCGGGGGCGGGAACGAACCAGATGGCGAGGGTGACGGCTACGATGATGGCAACCTGCACGATAAGTTTCGTGCGCTTGGACTTCGCCGCCTTCACCTCCTCGGCGGATGCGGCGGTGGGCGCCGCTGCGTTGGCGGGGGTGGACTGTGTCATGGTCCGATCTCCTTTGCGAAACGTACAGGTTGGCGTGCTCGGGGAGTGGTTCTCACCGGGCGCGGAGTGCGTTTCTTCTGCGTTGTCATGCTGTGTCTATGTGCTCGGTGCGGCAGTGTGGGGCGCCGCACTATAGCACCTTTAATCTTAGCGTTTGGGGGTGCCATGCTAAAGGGGTAAGCCGGCGCATTTGAACAGGTGAGCATTTTTCTGCGCGGGCGTTTTCGCAGCCGCCGGTAAGATAGAAAACGTGCAGATTATTCGAGAAACCACACCCGAGTCGGGTGATATCCTCATCCACCACGAGCAGACGGTGCAGATGCTCCGCGAGGTCGCAAGCGGTCAGCGCGAAGCGACCCTACGCATGTACCAGCCGAACCCCACGGTGGCGTTCGGCCGCCGCGATGAGCTGAACCCCGGATTCGCCGATGCCGTGGCCGCGTGCGAGGAGCACGGCTTCAGGACCCTGGTGCGCAAGGTGGGCGGTCACGCCGCCGCGTACCACCGCGGATGCCTGGTGGTGGACCACTTCCAGCCGGCCACCGACGCCCGCAGCGGCAACACGGTACGCTATCGGCTCTTCGGCCCCATGTTCGCCCAGGCCCTGCGCGAGGTCGGCGTGGATGCGCGCGTGGGCGAGATCCCGGGGGAGTACTGCCCCGGCGAGTACTCGGTGTACGCGCAGCTTCCCGAATCCGCCGGCGGCGGGCGCATCAAGCTGGTCGGCACGGCCCAGCGCGTGGTGAGCGGCGGCTGGTGGTTCAGCACGGGCATCGTGGTTTCCGATTCGGCCTCGCTGCGGGCGGTCACCGCGGATGTGTACCGCGCCCTCGGCATGGAGCTCGACCCCGCCACGGTGGGCGCGGCGCAGGACGCGAACCCGAGCCTGCTCATGGAGGACCTTGAGGACGCCATCGTGGAGGCCTACGCGAGCCACGGCTTCAAGTAGGCGGCCCGAGCGGGAACGCCGGAACATCCGTACACAGTAAACGCACTAGAGTAAAGCAAAGGAGCGCATATGCGTTGGGGTCAGATTAAAGACGAGAAGGGCAGCCGCGCCGTCTGTTTCTTTGAGGAAACGGTCTACGAGCTGCCGGCCAAGTTGAGCCCTCTGCTCAATTTCTACAGCCGGTTCCGCCTGAACTTTGGCGACCCGAAGAACGCGCTGTCGATTCTGAAGGAGAACGGCGCGACGGTTATGGGTCACGGCGAGCAGCTCTGGGAATCCCTGCCCTTCGTGCGCCCGCTGGATAAGCCCGGCAAGGTCGTGTGCGCGGGCCTGAACTACCGCGACCACGCCGAAGAGATGAACCTGCCGGTGCCCGAGTACCCGGCGCTCTTTGCGAAGTTCTCGAACGCGCTCATCGGCCCCGGCGAGCAGATTCGCATGCCCGCCGACGACGGCACGGGTAGCACGAAGGTCGACTGGGAGGTTGAGCTGGGCCTGGTGGTCGGGGTGCGCCTGCGCAACGCCACCGAGGAGCAGGCGCTTGAGGCGCTGATGGGTTACACGGTCATCAACGATGTGTCGGTGCGTGACTGGCAGGGGCGTTCTTCGGAGTGGTTCCAGGGTAAGAACTGGGATGCGATGACTCCGTTCGGCCCGGTCATCGTGAGCGCCGACGAGGTGGATCCGCTTGCCGGCCTGGAGCTGACCTGCGCGGTGGACGGTGAGGTGCGTCAGCGCGGCTCGACCGCGGACATGCTGTTCAGCCCCGCGTACCTGCTGTCGTATATTTCGCGGTTCATGACCCTTGAGCCCGGCGATATCGTGGCCACGGGTACGCCCGCCGGCGTGGGGCTTTCGCTGCATCCGCGCCGGTGGCTGAAGCCGGGGCAGGAGGTGCGCACCCGCATCGAGGGCATCGGCGAGCTGGTGAATGTCTGCTCGGAGGCAGGCGCGCTGTAGGGGAGCGCCTGCAGGATAGGGACGATGCGGGACCGGTTCGGCTGATACGGTTTCGTGCCGGTTCCTGTTGAAAAGGCCCGGATTGTGGCCCTTCGCACGGGTCCTCAGAAGGCCTCCAGAACCGAATACTTATGCATCCCATCCGCGTCGGCAAGGCGCGGGTGGGATGCCTTTTTATGCCTTATCTGCATAGTGGAAACCGTGCAATGGAGATTACATTTCAGGGTAAGAAAAATTGCAGGGATGAATGATTACTCTGTGTGCAAGAGGGTGATTAGGGTGCGAAAACCCTCAACCTTTACCCTGATTTCACCCTCGTGCGAGTGGGTTCGAGATGTTTGTGGCGGGGTGGCTGCGGGGGTGCGATGGGATGGGAGTCCCAGAATGTGGCCAGGTGTGAGAAATTCAACATTTGTCATGTCGGGGGTCACGGTGGTCTTATTTGGTGCACCATTTCGGGGAAGGGTGCGGATTTTTTGTTTTTCGTCGGGAGTTTCCTCTGACTAGGAGGAAGGCTTAGACACTCCGGTGCAAATTCTTTTGAATCGAACACCGGTAAATACATTACAGTGCAGTGACAATTCACCCTGAACCTAAACCTTTAGCGACTATATGAGTGGTTGCTATCACATTCTCATTTTGCGCTTACCCCTCGGG
>PPYF01268730.1_pt1 | contig 12736 bp, 18 predicted proteins | sample 1559871 | NCBI WGS metagenome assembly PPYF01 (sample SAMN08240021, study PRJNA423297) | Human gut metagenome, whole genome shotgun sequencing project. | reverse complement strand
GGATAAGATGCTGGCTTTCATCAGAGAAGTTCCTTTTCTGGATGAACTGCAGCGGCAGTTTTACCAGACTTATCTGTCTGCCCGAATGGAAAGAATCATGGTCCCTGTGCATCGGCGGATTATGGAGCAACAGCAGCATCTATCACCGAGACTTCATATGTGAGTGTAAAGTTCAGGACCGCTTCCGAATTTTCGGAAGCGGTCCTGAATTTGCTAACAATTTGATAACTCTGCCCGGTTGGAGTAGCTATTGAGGTCAGGTCATAGTATTGTGTGTCGCTGATAGGAGGCGATTCATGATGCGTGACTATATGAAGGCCCTCTGCTGCAGGTTCGAGACGACATCCCGGAGGGCGGAGTATCTGGACAGGAAAGTCGAACGGACCTACAGGCAGCTCACCCGTCTGCTGGATGAGCCGGAGCGGAAACTGCTCCTGAAGATGGCGGATCTGGAAGACGCTCTGCGGGAGGAAGCGTGTCTCAACAGCTTCATCTCCGGTTACCGTCTGGCCCAGGGTATCCAACAGGAGCTGCTGGCAGACCCAGTCGCCGTACAACTTTGAAAACGAGGACGAACAACGGGCGTGTGAGCTGGCGAGAAAGGAGAGATGATGAATGGGGAAGAAACGCGCCAACAGCGAGGGCAGTATCCGCAAACGGAAAGATAGTAGATGGGAGGGATTCTACACGGCCTCCTATGACCCGGCGCCCGGGAAGCAGAAAATTAAGAATGTCCTGGGAAAGACTCAGGCGGAGATCAAGGAGAAACTGAAAAAGGCCATCGCGGACAGTCAGCGACTGGATATGAACCGTAGCGGCACCCACACGGTGAAAAGCTGGGTGACGATGTGGTACGAGGTCTATGCCGAGCCCCGGCTTCGGGAGAACACCAAGGACTACTATCTGAATTACATCAATAACCACATCATCCCCCAACTGGGGGACATCAAGCTGGACAAGCTCACCACGATCCAGATCCAGAAGTTCTACAACGATCTCCAGAAGAACGGGCGGGTGCAGCGGTACCAGCACATCCAGCTGAAGAACAAGGGACTGAGCGTCCGGGTGGTCCATGGCATCCATACCTTGCTGAACAACTGCTTGGAGCAAGCTGTGGCGGAGCGGCTGATCCTGGTGAACCCCGCGAGAGGCCGCAAGCTGCCAAAGATGGAGAAGCGGGAGATGAAGGTACTGCCGGAAGAGAAGATCCGCCCCTATCTGATGGAAGCGGACAAGCGGGGACTGCTGGCACCCTTCTACCTGGAGCTGACCACAGGACTGCGGCGGGGAGAACTGCTGGCCCTCCTCTGGACGGACCTGGACGTGGAGAAGCGAACCATCTCCATCACGAAGCAGGTGACTCGCACCAAGGGAGAATTGGTGGTGAGCCAGCCCAAGACCCACAATTCCATCCGTGTCCTGCCGGTCTCGCAGCAGGCGGTGGAGCTGCTGGTGGAGGAGCACAAGAAGCACCCGGGAAATCCCTACATGTTCCCGTCGCCCAAGACGGGAGGAATGTTCGATCCGGATTCCTTCCGGCATACCCACGAGAAGATCCTGAAAGCCATCGGCACCGAGCATATTCGGTTTCACGATCTCCGGCACACCTTCGCAACGCTGTCTCTCAAGAATGGGGTGGATGTGAAGACCCTGTCCAGCACCCTGGGGCATTACAGCGCGGGCTTCACCCTCAGCACCTACACCCACGCCACGCCGGATATGATGCGAGAAGCAGCGGATACCATGGGCGATGTGATAGGGAAGGCAATATGAAAATACACCTTTGTGAGCACATACACTCACAAAGGTGCATTTTTAGAAATTAAAACGGCAATTCATCATCTTGAACAGAAGAGGCATCTTCTGTTTCCCACTGAATCAGGGTTTTAACCCGAGACATTGGCAATCGTAATAATTTATAATTATCATCAAATAGATCCAAATCAAGCGTAATTGTTTCTTTCATACCATCATGTACTCTGGTGTATCTCCAATATGACTCATCCGGAGCTGCAATATCATCGGAAAATCCAACTACTTGCAGAAATTCTTCCAACCCAGATTGGTCTAAAACAATAAAGGTGGAACTTTTCATACCCAACAGAGATCGAATATAGTAAATGGTATTGTTGGTTGTAAAAAAGGTTCCGTCCAAAAACTGAAACATTCTTTCGGTTTCTTTATGAAAAGAAGATAGGAGGTCTTTAAATTGTTCAGTGGTTTCCTGTAAATCATAAGCTGTTTTAGCTTCTGTCAAAGAAGCATCCCTAGCCAAAAAGTTCTGAAATAATCCAGCAAATTGGCTTTTTAGGGAATTAACAATATCGGTTGTAGTTTCGAAAGATTCAATCGGGTTATTTTTAATTGCGAGACGCAGTTCCTCAATAAACTGATGAATTTTAATGTTATCCGCATATGCGGGCCTAAAGGTGCCCGAATCCTTGTTTTGCATGTATGTCCGGTTTTCTATATATACATCTTTAGCGATGAAAATATAAATTTTCTTTTTATTCTTGATAGCTGTGCGAAGTTCCTCCATGGTGATTGAAAAATCGCCTGTGGAAGCCTGAGTCCCAAAATGATTTCCAATAATACAGATTACAATATCGCAAGTGGTCAATTCACTATAACAACTATTTTCAATAGTGTCTGTTTGCGTATAAGCTACACCGCCCCTATCATGCATAACTGGCGTATACCCAAGTGATCTAATAAAATCTCCGATATCATTCCGGACATGCTTCAAATCATAATATGTTGAACTAATAAAAACACGCGGCGCAGCCATGATGGATACTCCTCTCTGTTTTTGAAATTATTTTTAGTATAACATTTCGACTTGTTATCTACAAGAAACTTTTGCGCAGAAAGTCCGATTTTAGAACATAAAACAACAAAATACGACACCACTAGGCAAAATCATTTCGCCCGGAGCTGTGTCCCTTCTGAAACTATCCCCGAATTGGTCAGTGTATTGGTCGGAGAAAAAGTAGAAAATTTGGAGAAAACTTTTAGAGCCTGAGGCAAAAGAAAAGTTCCTGATTTCTTGCGAAATCAGGAACTTTTTGGTGGAGACTACTGGACTCGAACCAGTGACCTCCTGCGTGTGAAATATAATACTATGCTTTTCCAAAACGGTTTATAGAGGTTAAACCAAGCAATTTCAAGGAAAATTGAAACTTCAATCGAAGAAAAATCTCAAAAACTTTTTTCGGTTACTAACAAATTTCTAACAATTCTCGACTGCCTGTATCAATTCATCTGCGTCTGTATGCACATAGATATTTGCTGTGGTGCTGTAATCCGCATGGCCCAGGATTTTTTGCAAGGTCTCCGGAGCCATGCCCTGTTTTCTTGCCCAGCTGGCGTAAGTGTGCCGAGTGCAATGTGGGTTTTTCTGCGGAATGCCCAGTTTTTTCAACAGAGGGTAGTAATCCCGTTTTCGGTAGTTTTCCGGGCGGTGCTGTCCGGTATATCCAGACAGGAGCAGCGGTCCGTCTGCCTGCTGAGCGAAGTACGCAAAGCATCTACGCCCCTCGGGCCGAATGGGGATGATGCGGTTTCTCCCCGCCTCTGTTTTTTCTCCGCCTACGACATAGGTGCCGTGGTAGTCCGCAAGAGGAAGTGAGAACAATTCTCCAATACGCATACCTGTATAAATCAGCATGAGAACGATTTTCGCCGTTTCGCTGTTATCAGCTTCCAGTTTTGCGATTTCTTGATCTGTAAAGATGTCTTTTTCCTTTTTGACGTTTTCCGGGAGCCGGACGAATTTGGCAAAGTTGGTGGTGCAGATTTCCTCCCGGATAGCCCATTGGGACATCTGCGTAATCAGTTGCTTGTACTTTGACACGGTGGAGTGCGACTTTTTCATGTGTGGGTCTAGGGCCGACTGAAAATCTGCTGTGCGCAGATCCCTGAATTTCTTCTCGTGGAGCGGGGCGAACACAGCAAAGGCCCGGTTATATCCCTCAACGCCCTTTTCACCGATTTCCTGATAATGCTCCGCTTTCCATATCTCGAATACCTCAGCAAATGTCATGTTGTACCGCCCCGACAAGTCCCGACCAGACAGTTTTTCCAGAGCTTCTATAGCGTCTGTCTTACGCTCGTAGTATCCGATGATTACTTTATTCTTGGCGGCTACCCATGGGCGGCGCCGACGGCCGGACAGCTTATAGACTGTTCCGGTGCCATTGGCCCGTTTCAGGGCTTTTCGTGGGGGAGTGCCAGTCTGTTTCTTTCCGCAGGTAGGACAGTATGCCGCCCCTTCAGGCAACTCCGCTTTGCAACGTATGCAGTTCAAAAAAGACACCTCCCCCTTATAAGTACGCCGCCAGGGGAGACCTGACGGCGGTTTTTTATTGGGCTTTCTTCAACATCAAAAAAGGATGTCTTTTTTCAATTCTCCAATTTTATACATAGTACGGATTTGGTTTCATTAAAATTGCAATCAAATCAATAATGCACCCGATCAATAATAAGCCACCAGTAAAGATATAAATGACGCCCATTAATATTTTCCCTTCATAGAATTTATGAGCGCCAAAAACTCCAAGGAAAAGGCAGAGGACAAAAGCTACCCATTTGTTTTTTTCTTTCCCTCTGTTCTCCATTTTGACATCAACGGTATTTGTGTTGGTGTTTGTATTATTTATTACAACGGGTTGCTGATTTGCCTTCAAATCATCAACTTGCTTTCCGCAAATCGGGCATACGATGCAATCTTTATCTATCTGTTGGCCGCAATGCTTACAAAACTTTTTCCCAGGTTGTAAAATCTCATTTTCCATTTTATCCCTTCCGTATTCAACTATTTTCCAATCCATTCAGGGTCAACGACACCCAACACTTTTCCTAGACCCTGAACGTTATCGCTCATTGGAACTGGTTCAATAGACGGGTTTAGCGAAATCAGGCAGTCCCATAACCTCACCTCATCGTCCGTTAACCCGTTTTTCTTTTTGAACCTGCTCCCTCATTGCAAACATATAGTTTCTGAAAACGTCAAGACTATTAAAAATCGGAATCACGCTTGGCGAATGAGCAAAAACGTTTGGGAGAACAGCATTTTTCTGCTTAATTCCATCCGCCTCCTCTTCTATTTGTCTGATCGGAAGAATATCGTTATAAAAGTGATTTTCCCGAATGTGACAAAGCTCATGGTCTAAAATTGCTTGTTGTTTGGCTTTACAGAAAACGGAATTGATATAAATATCGAATGTTCCATCATCATTTGGAATTGTTACGCCCTCAACTTTTGACGGAAATTCAATATACCGCACAAAATAATTAGGCGTCCACACACTATTTATCCTCGACTTTCCGCAAGGCTTCAATAATGGCGGCTGCTTTTTTCACATCATCCGGCGTGGCTCCGTCCGCCAGTTTGAACAGCATTCGGCATTCTGGCCTTGTACGTAGCCGCTCCAATACTTCGTCTAGCTCGTCTCCTACTATGGGGGCGGGCGCTTTTTTTGTTTCTGCGCCGGTCAAAAGGTAATCAGTAGTCACACCGAAGTAGTCGGCAAGTTTTTGAAGCGTTACGCCTCGTGGCGTTGCGCCCTCTCTCCATTTTGCGGGTGACGTTCTACTAATCCCACAATCAGTTAGGGCCCTGTTTGGGGTAACATCCTTTTTTTCACAAAGAGATGTGAACACATCATAAAACACAAATAAAACCTCCTAGTTTTGTGCATGGTGACGATGTTCACTTAATTTATCAAAACCCCTTGACTGATTACTAAAGTGAGCATATAATAAACTCATGGGTGATAACTTTGGTGAACAAATGGTGCTATCTTGTCGGCAAAAATATAGTACCACAATAGATAACCTAAGTCAACAATCCTGGAACAAAATGATAACTTTCGTATCCTTGCCCAAAAAGCAGGAACGGGTTTTGGAGGTGATCTAAATCTAGCGGTTTATGTCGGGAAAATATGGCAAGGGATGGGGGTGAAAGTTATCAAGAGTAAAGCCGTTATTTTCCTTTTGGGAATTTGCTTTGGTGCAATTTCGTATTTAGTTCAATGCTTTTGGTCTTGATTTATAAAATCAGAAAAGAGTATCAATCCAACTATAATGAGAATCCCGCAAATAACAATAATTGGCAGAGATTGTTCACTATTTGGGGCAGTAATTTGAGATACAAATAACCCGATACTTCCACCAAACAAAAGGACAAATATTCTGGAAAAGATTTCGTTGGCAAAATTATTTCGAGCAAAATAGGGCGTAAATTTAGGGATTATTTTGGCTTTGGAATAAGGATACCCCAAATATTTCTTATTCCAGTTATAAAAGGATGAAACAGCATTTTTCAGCTCTGACAAATCTTTTTCTTTACTTTTTTTGACCGCCTGAAAACAATCCATAATTTCATGCGGCACTAGTTCTAGATTTTGAAGGAGTATTGTTTCAACTTCAGATAAAATGTCGTCCTGGTTCTCAACTTTTTTATAATTCAGGCATTTTTCTAGCGGTACATAAAGATTTTTTAATTGAAGTTCTCTAATTTCTTTTATTTGGGGAGTATTTATCTCTTTTTTGCCTATGTTTTGACCAATCCAACCTGTGATAATGCTCGCTACTGCGGTCATTACTGCGGTTGCTTCTGCTGCATTCATAAATAATGCCCTCCAATATGTGAATAACGGCATTATAGCAAAATTAACCATAGTAATCAACAGAAGGAGGAATTATATGCCTGCAAAATGGACTGCAGACCTGCTTGGGGAAATGCACCTCGCCGGGATAACGGCGAAGCAACTCGCAGCGGAGGTCGGCTGGAACCCAAAGTATCTCAGTGTCGTGCTCAACGGCCACAAGGAGCCGAAGGGCGCAGAGCAAAAGCTAAATGAGGCTTTAGAACGTCTGAAAAGCAAATAAGAAATGCCCCCGCCAGTGCCGGAAACACTGACGAGGGCTGCGGAGACCTATTGATAGTGCCAACAGGCCCGCGAGGTTATTATACACGCCTCCGGGTCAAATGACAAGGAGGTTTTTATGAACGAAAAAGACAGCATTCGAGCCCTTGAAAGGCAGGCAAGGAACACCAATCGTCTTATGGACAATCTCTGTCTCGCCTGGAAGGGCCGCACATGGGAGGAGGCCCACATGGATTACACATTTGAAGATTACCGCAAGGCACTGGAAGGCGCTGGCCCCAAGTTGAAGGAGCTGATTCTGGACCGGGCGGCACATGATCCCGGCATCGGTTTGATGGAACTGAAAGAACTGGTATCCGGTGCGTACCCGGAAGATGTGTAAAAAATCCCGCCTGACCGTTACCAGCAGTCAGACGGGCAAGGATTGAGCAACCACGAACAATCCCTTTGGATACAGTATATCGCCTCCAAGGGGAGAAATCAAGGAGGTTTTTATGATTGAAGCACTGACGGCAGCAGAAGCAACAGAAGTCCTTCGCAATGCGGGGCTGCGTATTACTCCGGAGACTATCCGGGATGGCATCCAAAAGAGAGTATTCCCGTTCGGGGACTGCGTAATGGCCGAGGACGGCAAGAAAGTCAAATGGTGCTATATCTATAAGGCTTTGCTAGATCGCTGGATCGCCGAAAGAACGGTGAGCGCATGAGCATTGAAATGGGTATAGTGGCGGCAATCATTATCATTGGAACGGCCAAGGTTGCCGGATGGTTTATGCGCTTCCTTTCCTGGATGGAGGGAGAGCGGTGAAGAAACTGACACGGGAAGAGCGGCGGCGCCGGAGCCAGAGGCGGTTGCAGCTGATTACATATCTCCTGTTTCTGATCTTGCTGCTGGCGTGGCTGGGAAGCTACCTGATTATGACGGTGGAGGCGGAACTGCCCGCTATGCACAAGCCGGAGCCCGCCACGCAGGACGGCAGCCTACCCGGCGACGATACCCCGGCCACCACTCGCTGTTATCTGACAGCAGAAAAGATCGAGGAAAACGAGAATGAGCTTATAGAAGCTGCTTTGCTGGCCCGGTCTCACAAGCTGGAGGACGTGACCATCACCTTCTACTGCTGCGAGGAACGGCCCCACATCTGCGGAACTGGGACAGGCATCACAGCGAGCGGCAGGCGGGTAACGCCCTATGTGAGCTGCGCTGTGGATACGGACATTATACCGCTGGGCAGTACCATCATGATCGAGTACAACGGCGAGATGGTTTATCTGAGAGCCGATGATACCGGCCCGGCAGTCAAGGGGGACCATATTGACATTGCCGTCAAGGGGCACTCAGAAGCTTTATCCCTGGGCGTCCAGACGGCAGACATTTGGTGGTGCGAGGAATGAACGCACATGCAAAACGCCCAAGAGGCGAGTTAGGTCCCTGCCCAAAATGCGGCCTGTATTCCGGCCAGCGATTGGCAATCGAGGGCAACCCGGATATGTTCCTGGTGGCCTGCGACGCCTGCGGATGGCGAACTCGGAAATTTACTGATATCAACCACGCAACAAGGTCTTGGAATTATGCGAAGGAGTAGAAAGATGGAAGAAACATTTTATATCCAAGTGGACCAGGAGCACAACGTCTGGCAGTGCGAGACCTGCCGGGGATTGGAGCAGTTTGAGGCGGACGGCCCACAGGAAAACGGCTGGAGCTTCTGCCCCTATTGCAGCCGCAGGATCAAGTATCATGTATCGCTGTGAAACCTGCGGGGCGTCTTTTGACCAGCCGTTTATAAAAATCAGCACAGAAATTATTGATTGGGACGGAAACCGGGAAAAGCACAAGAAAGTTGTCTGCCCAATCTGTTTTCTGCCGTATTTCAAGGAGGAAGCCGATGAACGAACTGATTAAAGTCGTGCAGCTCCCAGTTATAGAGGAGCAGCTGCGATCTATGAAAGAGACCGTGGACAAGCGCGTAGAGGAGGCACTGTCCCTGGTATGCACCGAAGAAACTATCCAGACTGTAAAAAGCGCCCGGGCGGAACTGAATAAGGAGTTTCAGGAGTTGGAGGAACAGCGCAAAGAGGTCAAAAAGGCCGTACTTAGCCCCTATGAACGGTTTGAGACTGTCTACAAAGAGTGCGTCAGCGACGCTTTTAAGAGGGCGGACGCGGCGTTAAAAAGCAAGGTGGATGCCACCGAGCGCGAGATCAAACAGCGCTGCGAGGACGGCTTGCGGGAATATTTCGCAGAGCTGTGTGCCGCCGAAAGAGTGGACTTTGTCCGGTATGAGCAGGCCGGTATTGTTGTGGATATGGCCTCTGCCAAACAGAAAACTCCTAAAAAACTGCGGGAAAAGCTGGCAGACTTCGTGTCTGGAATCGCGAGAAGCATGGAGCTGATTTCGGACATGGAGGACGCCGAGGAGATCATGGTGGAGTTCAAACGGACGCTAGACGCTCCGGCGGCCATATCTACCGTGCAGGAGCGGCACCGGCGTATCGAGGCGGAGAAGGAGGCCCAGGCGTTCCGAGAGGAGCAGAGAGCGCGGGAGGCTGAGGCGGTTGCGAAGGTTGAGGCCGCCGCTCCTCCGACTGTAGAGCCGCCTGTGGAGGCCGAAAAGGTCTACCGCTGTACATTTACGGTATCCGCAACAAAGCCGCAGTTAAAGAAACTGAAAGAATTTTTGATTCAGGAGGGCATCCGCTATGAGTAACGAAACCAAGAATACTGCAGCTATTGCAGAGTTTGAGGGGAAGAACAACGTGGCCCGACCTGTTGGGGCGGAAATGGCGGCCAGTCGGGAGGCACAGGAGGTCCAAGTGGCTATGATTGCCGCCAAGAAGTTCCCCCGGGACGAAGTCGCCGCCTACAACCGAATCCTGCAAGACTGCCAGCGCACCAGTCTTGCGGAGAAGGCCATGTACGAATATCCGCGCGGAGGACAGGTCATCACCGGACCATCTATCCATCTGGCCCGTACCCTGGCAAGAGGCTGGGGAAATGTAGATGCCGGTTTCAAAGTACTGGAGCAGACAGCAAAGAAATCCACCGTTATGGCATACTGCTGGGATTTGGAGACCAACTACCGGGAAACAAAGGTATTCGACGTTCCGCATATCCGGGAGACAAAGAAAGGGGCCTATCCCCTCACGGACCCCCGAGATATCTATGAGATGGTAGCCAATCAAGCCGCCCGCCGCGAACGCGCCTGCATCCTCTCGGTCATTCCAGGCGATGTGGTGGACGCGGCGGTGGGCCAGTGTAATGTGACTCTCGCTGGAAATGCGAAGATGCCGCTGGTGGACATGGTGAGAGCACTTGTGAAGAACTTCCAGGAGCAGTACGGCGTGACGGCGGAGATGCTGGAGGCTTACATCGGCTGCAAGAAAGAAGCATTCTCACAGCAAAGTGTTATCCGCCTCAAGAACGTCTACAACGCTATCCGGGATGGTTCGGCCAGTGTCGAACAGTATTTCGATATGTCCATTGCCTCCCCTGTTAAGCCGGAGAAATCAGGCACCGAGAGCAATGCTGATGGCCAAACCGGAGGCACCGGAGAAGAGCGGGTAAACCTCGATGACCTGTAACATCATCTCCACCGGCTCCAAGGGCAACGCCGTGGTGATTAACGACCACATTCTGATCGACTGCGGCGTACCCTTCAAGGCCCTGGAGCCGGTCAAGAAGGACCTGCGGCTGGTACTGCTCACCCATATTCACGGAGACCATTTCAATCCCCGGACGGTGCGGGCACTTTCAAAAGAGCGCCCTGCCCTCCGCTGGGGGTGCTGCGAGTGGATGGTGAAGCCTCTACTGGATGCCGGGGTAGATAAGCGGCAGATTGATGTGCTTGACCCGGCTATCCCTGCATTTGAAATGTACGGGAACCTCTGCTCAATCCGTCCGGTGATGCTTACACATAATGTACCAAATTGCGGCTATCACATATTGTCCAATGGCGAACGCCTTTTCTACGCCACAGACACTGGTACCCTGGACGGTATCGAGGCCAGGTGCTACGACCTCTACATGGTGGAGGCAAACCATACCAGAGCCGATCTTGAGGCTCGTATGGAGGCCAAGCGAGCCGCCGGAGAGTTCTCCTATGAGTGGGCGGCCGCACAGAACCATTTGAGCAAGGAGCAGGCCGAGGAATGGCTATACCAGCAGATGGGGCCGAATAGCCGCTATGTGTTCCTACATCAGCACCAAAGAGATGATTTCAAATGAGCCGTTGCGAGTAGTGCCGCAAGCAGGTTCATTGAAAGGCGGGAAAATGAGCACAACATATCTCAAACTCTTTGTGGACTGTCTGGAGAAGTACCAGAAACTCAATGATACCGAGTTCGGAAGACTGGTGAGAGCTGCCCTGCGCTATAAGGCAACGGGAGCAGAGCCGGACGACCTGGGCCGGGAGGCATTGCTGTGGGATGGTATGCGGCTGGACATAGACAGAGACAATGAGTCTTATCACACCGTTGTCGAAGCGAGGACATCGGCTGGGAAAAAAGGCGCTGCAGTTCGATGGCAACGGCAGAAACAAGATGGCAAAAATAGCAAATGCCATTTTGCTAATGGCAAAAATGGCCAAGACAAAGAAGAAGACAAAGAAAAAGATATTACTCCCCCTACCCCCTCTGCAACGGATGGGGCTGCCAAAAACTATTGGGGGTTTGACCAGTTTTGGGATGTTTATCCCAAAAAGTCAGCCAAGAAAGACGCTTTTGATGCTTGGAAACGGGTAGACCCGGATGAAGGGCTGGTAAAGCAGATTTTGGAGGCTGTGAAACGGCAAAAGCTGTGGCCGCAGTATTCCGGGGAGAACGCAAGGTATTTTCCAAGCCCGTCAAAGTGGCTGGATGGCGGCTGCTGGGATGACGAACCATTAGCCGGGGAGGAGGACCCGTATGCCAAATTTACCTGATGCCTCCGCCTGGTTGCTCTACGACGAGACCGCCCTGGACACCCGGAAAACGCTGTGGTTTGTGGCGGACGCCCAGGATGTGACAGCCCTGGACAACCAGAACGCCGTGTGCCTTGCCTATGGGGCGGGATTTGAGAACTTCCGGGATGCGGAGCCGTTTCTGAGTGCCTTCCCATCTGTGTTCCTGGCTTTATCTGACCGGGAGACGGCGGAAGCTGTGGCAGACGCCCTCAAAGAATACGCGCCATCTGTGGCCGTGCTGCTGCCGAAAGAGGGAGCATTTGGCAAGAGTTCCCGCGTCCGGGACGTGCTGGCAACCGGGGGGAGAAAGGCCGTGGATCATCTGTTGCTGGGCGCCGTGGAACAGCCTATGGACGGCCTGCTGGACCTGGCAGACGTGGAGCGGAGAGACCCCAGCGCATCCGTCGCCGTCATGTCCGGTCTAAAAGCACTGGACCAGTCCATCGGAGGCTTTGCCCCATCGGAGCTGTCCGTGTGGACTGGAAAGCGCGGCAGCGGCAAGTCCACGCTGCTGTCCCAGCTGCTTCTAAACGCCATCGACCAGGGCTTCCCGGTCTGCGCATACTCCGGGGAGCTGTCGGCCTGGCGGTTCAAGCAGTGGGCTATGCTGCAGGCTGCCGGTTCCGGGCATATCGAGCCGAAGCGGGACCCGGCGTCCGGGAAGCTGTATTACTACACGCCGAAGGAGATCGCGGACCGGATCGACGGTTGGTGGAAGGGGAAGTTTTTCCTGTACGACAACCGGGTGGCCGGTGCTGGGGACGAGGACAGCATCATTTCCGTGTTCGAGTATGCCGTTCGCCGGTTCGGCTGCTGTGTATTTCTTGTGGACAACCTGATGACCGCCCGGTTCAACGACCAGAGCGATAAGGACTTCTACCGGGCGCAGAGCCGGTTCACGGGGCG
>PPYF01196229.1_pt1 | contig 12736 bp, 16 predicted proteins | sample 1559871 | NCBI WGS metagenome assembly PPYF01 (sample SAMN08240021, study PRJNA423297) | Human gut metagenome, whole genome shotgun sequencing project. | reverse complement strand
ATTATATACAAATGTAATGTTTCTGATTACAATTAACGCAAAAATATAAAAGAAAGCAGGTATCACAATGCGCAAACCAGTTCCCATGTTAGACCGCCAGCTGTCAGGCGATGAATTTCTCAAGCTGATTGTCGATAGTTTTCAGTCCGTTGTGTTTGGTACGGTTGATCAAAATGGCGATCCCCACACCAACGTCGCTGATATCGAGGTTTTAGACGGCAAACAGCTGATCTTTGCGACGACCTATCAAAAACCATTTTATCAACGTTTAAAGGCTCATTCCCGCATCTCGATCACGGCTTTAAAAGGCAGCGAAACTCTGGACAGTGTTGGCTTCACCTTAACCGGCACGGCAGCTGAGGTTGATCAGCAGTATCTGGAGCAGATTTTTACCGCTCGACCGGAAATGCAGCAGATTTCGGCAAACCATTCTGAACGGCGCAGCATTTTAAGACCATTTGCCATTACGCCAATTGCCGGTTCGATTTACGACCTGCGTCAACAGCCGATTTTCCAGAAGCGAATTGAATTTTAAAGTTGGCTGTCTCAAAATTCATCTAAAACAGCACGACCCTGCCGCAAGTTTTGCGTCAGGACCGTTTTGATATGCTCAACTCAGATATATCGTTATGGAAGGCTATAATCCCCTTGTTACTATGATGTGCTTACATTCCACTTTCTATTTATAATTATCTCAAATCGCATAGACAGATTTTGTCTACATGAAAATATAAATAAAAAATTAGGGAAATTCCATGAAAACATATAAATCAACTACCAATCAACTACCACCGGTTAAAACCGGTGGCTTGCGATTAACTAACTGTGGTACAGACGAATTTCCAAAGGAGTTCTCCCAAAGTCGAAGCTTGAAGACTTCTACGTTATCGCTTCTCAAGTGCCAAAGCACTTCCGCACGTTGACAGATACGGCAGTCTAACACGTATACGTACTAGACTAATTATTTTTAATTTTTTCTAATTTATTCTGGTAAGTTGGGTGTTCTACACCGCTGACATAAAATGTGCCTAAATTATAGATGTTCATTGCGGCGATTCGATCATCGTTAGACTTATAACCGCACTTATCACAAATATACATGTGCAAATTACGATCACGGCTTTCTTTTCGAATTCGGCCGCATTTAGGACATCTTTGACTGGTATAGTGGGCATCAATCTCAATTACTTTACTGTGATTGAGCTGAGCTTTATAAGTTAGCTTGGTTTCTAAATCATAGAAAGTCCAAGAGTGGAGGTCACGATTAAAGTCTTTACTATTTTGATTGTCTTCATCAAATGAAACACCGCTTAAGTCTTCCAAAACAAACAGCGTATTTTTCCCATAGTGGTTAATGAGTGTCTTAGACAGACAATGGTTGACATCATCCATCCAACGGTTCTCTCGATTACCAATCTTGCGAATTCGACGTTTAGAATTTCTAGTGTTTTTCATTTGTAAGTGTCGACGCAATTGATAATAATGGTTGCGTTTCTTGGCGATCTGTTTGCCGTTGGCAAACAAACTTCTACCTTGTTCATCATAGGCAGCAATGATTTGATGCAGACCACGGTCAATACCAACAACATGTTCAATGTTTTGATCATTAAATTCATCAATTTCTTTGGTACAGCTGATGTGCAGATACCACTTGCCTTGGCTTTTAAGCAGCTTACCAACGCCCAGCTTCCAAGTACCGTCAAGATATTGATCAAAACCATGACAATCAAAATCTACTTTGACACGTTTATCAAGCGTGTTAATGGACAATTGACCACTTTTTAAATAAGACCAGTCCTTCCCACGCTGCAAATCAACCTGTGGACGCTTGAAATTGATAGGATACCATAGCCAATAAAGATCACGCGAAATACACTTCCAAACTCTTTTACCAGTCTGCGAATCAGTATCATCAGATTTATACCGCATAGGGTGTTTCTTAAGCTGAGTTCTAACTGTTTTGTATCGATCAACTGTGCAACGGATAGCCGAAATAGCCATTTGCGACTTCAAGCCAAAATTATTTCGAACATCTCGATAAATTGCTTTTTGGATTTTATTTTTATTTAGTTCACCTAAAGAATGATTAAAGATATATTCAGAAATAAAATTACAAGCCAAACGGAACTGTTCCATGGTTTTTTCAAAACTTGCAGCAGTTTCAACATTTGGAAGCTTGAGTTTTATTTTAATTGTCACACCACTTTCCATATTTCTCACCTCGCTTTCACTGCAAACATTATATTATAAAAAGCTGAGAAAATATCTGATTATTAAAAATAAAAAAGCACCTTTTTGGTGCTTATAAATTGGCCTTCCTCCCCCGACTAAAGTCGAGGGTTTCCGGCCTAATAGCTTTCAGTGAACGGCAGCTTTTCATCTATCAGCAATTGACTGCCGGCCGTCATATTCAAAAATCACAGCTAGCTAAACAGTTTGCCGTTGACGCGCGGACCATTCAGCGAGATTTTGCCAGCCTGCGAGCGTTTATGGACGAATATCTGCCCGAATACACGCTGAATTATGACCGTCAAAACAATTCCTACTGGCTGTCTGCCAACGGGATCGGCTTAAATAAGGCGCAGTGTCTTTGTCTCATCAAGATTCTAACCGCCAGTCGTGCCCTCCCCAAAGACCAGCTAACCGAGCTTTCCAATCGTCTTTTGAAAATTCTCGACGCAAAAGATGCTCAAAAAGTCAAACAATTGATTAGAAGCGAGCAACGCACGTATCAGCCGCTGCGCAATCTTCAAAATAAAGACTTGATGAATCTGATCTGGAACTTTTCGGAATATACTCTCCTGCATCGAACCATTCGTATCGACTACCGCAATCAGGCTGGCCATATCAAAACGCACACTATTATTCCGTTGGCGCTGACGTTTTCTGACAACTATTTCTACCTCATCGGCTACACCAATACATATCAAAAAAACATTATCTACCGTTTGGATCGCATCATTGATTATCACATTTCACAAAAAAGCATCCCACAATCCGAATGGCAGGCTCATCAATGGAATGAGGGACTGACCAAGAAAAAGCTGCAGCTGATGTATCCCGGTAAAAACGTTACGATTCTTTTTGAATACCGCGGTGTCGTTGAAGCAGCTCTGGATAAATTCCCGCTTTCAAAAATAGTTCAAGAAAAAACTGATCAGCAGCCAGCAGTCATTGAAGTCGAAGCTTATGATACCGGCGCGATGATGTGGCTGCTTAGTCAAAAAGACATGGTTACGGTACTTGAGCCAGATTGGTTTAGGGAACAGATGATCACGACTCTGCAAAAAATGCTCAGTAATTATCAATAAAGACCGAAAATGGCTCAACCACGATTGAGCCATTTTCATTTTGCACTATTTTGCTTAAGTAACTGAATACGCAACTTCTTGATTTTCCTGCTCAAAAGCCGTCAGATGATGCTCAGCCCGGTAAAGTACCTTGCTGAATGATTAAACGGCTAGCTTGGGACTGACGGCAAACTTAATGCCATAGTCCTTGCAGGCTTCATTCAAAACCCAAGAAGATGGATGCGAGGCATAGGCCGTTACCAAAATCAATATGTCCAGATTCTTGGTCTGTTTGCGCAGCGTCTTGCGTTTGCCAGAGAAGGCGTCGATCAGCTTGGGATTCCCATGGTAGCTTTTCACGACTTCTTTGAGCATCTCACCGTTTTGACCATTGCCAATCGCGACACCGACTTTTTGACCATGCAGATCCAGTTTGAGCTTTTGCTGAATCAGATTGTCAAAAGCATGATACTTCTTAGTACGATTTTCCGTCCAAATATTTGCTTGCATTTCTTTCATCTGGGAAATATGAATATGAACATCATACTTACCATCAAGTGAAAGATGTCAGGGACAGTTAAAAATTGTATAGAAATGGCAATTTGAAAATGTACAATTATGGCAGTTTAAGATGGCGATTTATGAGTAGTCGCAGATATCGTCATAATATCACTACCTCTAATCGTTGAGTACCGGTTGCTTGTCATTTACATTACCAGAATTTTGATAAGCAAAAAGCGCCCAATCAGTATCCAAACTGATGAGCGCTGGTGACTGCTACTTGGACAGTCGCTTAATTAATTTTTAACGTGCTTATTAGGCACGATGATAAATACTAAGCACAAATGCCACATTGGGAGTTGTCTCCTTTCAGCACAAGTTAGGTTTCCTAAGCCTGCTCATGTGTGCTTTATTAATGTAACATAATCAGAGTATGTTATAATGACTTTGTGATAAATACTAAGCCGTGTGCAGTGAGTGCTTCCTAACTTACAAGCTGGCTGGGCGCTCCTCAAAAGGGCGCTCTTTTATTAGCTCACAGTATCATGCTGTGGGCTTTTTTGTTTGCTCTTAAGCTTGGCTGACAGCCGTATTAGCAGACCCAGCATCTTGATAGATGTTGAGCCGTACCTTCTGAATCAAAAGTGATGCTACTAATACGCACCGATTAGTCTTGCGATCGTTGAAGCGGCGCTGACTTCAACGATTTCATTTTGAGCCATCAAAAAAGGCCTCCTATATATGAGTTTCCTCAAGTATAGGTGGTCCGTGTGGCGGTTGGAATACGTGTTGTTACTGTGTGCTTACCCAAGATCTTTTAGGAATTCACGTTTCATTGCGATCCGTTTAGCGTTAATTGTTGATTCGGTTACGACCCGCGATAGATACATAAGTCATTAGCACCAACCATCATAAGAATAATCAGGATAAATGTTACGTTCGATAGCACCTAAAATAAAATCATATGTCATGCTTTCGTAATGAGTAGTCATCTCTTCAGCATAATCCAATTTATAGGCTTTTGTTTCTTTGTTAACAGTCATATTTCCTATAGTTTTGTGAGTGTCGCCATTAACCATACGATGCGTAACCTCATTGTCTGTATTAGATACTAGGTACCATTCAACCACGGATTTTTGCCTGCCTTTCTTCTAAAACTTGGTTCAGTTAAACAATTTCTAATGTATTACCTTTAAATTCCCCATTAACTATCAATGAGCTTTTACCAGACAATGCCAACTTACCATTAGGAACCAATTCAGAAACTTCAAACGTATTGCCAAGTTCATCCCTTAAAGTTTGTCCAGCTTTAATATTAATCGATGGAATTGTAATCACGCTGATATTCTTTTGAGAAAAAAATTGTTTATCAATCACTTCCATTTTTCCCACTCCATTCTTTAGACTTACGCTCATACAATTTCCTAAGTTGTTCCGTTTCCTTAACTTCATTACCAGATGTCTGTCAATATTAGTGATTATCATCTAACTCAATCGAATCGACATCGTCAAAAGCTATTCCATTTCCATACGAATTGCTGCCAGTTGTGTTATAGATAATGGCATTTAATTTAGGCTCATCATCTTCATCGTTGCGTTGGAATTCATCATCCGTATTTACAATGTATAAATGCAATGTGCGTCCATCTTTCATATGAACAGCCACCCATGAACCAGCAAAATTATTATTAACATCCCCTAGATTAGTTTTCGGTGTTATTTTCATTCTTCGGCAACTCCTTTGGCAAGGCAGGCACTGCATGACATCTTTTCTTTGATTGGTGGGCTTTCATCCTAGTAGCATCAGTATTTTTACCGTTAATGGCTGCACAGATGCCAATAGATCGGATTAAATTCATAATAATCACCAAATCTACTAAAACTAATTATTAATTCTTTGCCCATATAGCATCGTGCCAATATATACTGACTATCAAATGTGGTATTGACGTGATTGTTAATTCGTTTTCATTGCGATCTGTTTGTCATTAACTGTTGATTCAGTTACGACCCGCGAGAATTGATTGCATACAGAAAGAACAGTTTAACAATATGTCCAGGTTATAAGAAATTAAAAAGCGGATTGTTGTACCCCGTCAATTAACACCAGCCATCAAAAGCAAATTTAGGATAATTGTCCCGCTCGATAGCACCTAAAATAAATTTATACGTTGCACTTTCATAATGAGTAGTCATCTCTTCAGCATAATCTAGTTCATAGGCTTTTGTTTTTTATCAACAGTAATATTAGACCATTGATGCTAAAACAAAAAACGATACACTGCATTTGAGATTGAAAGAACAGTGTATCGATGTATGTCATCCAGCAGCGGGTTGGTCACTCTAACAGCCGGGTTACTCAAGAAATCTACACTCATGTTACTCACGAAGTGCTTGTGAAAAATCGTGATCAATTGGAAAATTTGTGACAAGTTGGCTACTTATTGGCTACTTAGAACTGCAAACAGGGCAAAAATTCACAAACTCAATCAGCATTTTAAAAATCTGGCAAAAAGAAAAACCCTTGCACAGCAAGGGTTTTGGTCGACACTCGACTACTTAACGTCGCGACGGCGTTCAGGAATACGAGCGGACTTACCAGTACGTTCACGGAATTAATGGTGGTATTCACTATTATGCAGTAATGGTTTCAATCCTACGCCACTGTTCAATTTGCTAATATTATATAGCAGTGTAAACATTCATTATAATATCATTAAATGTTCTATTTTCTGTTGCCATTTTGCTTCCAGTCAACTACTTCACAAGTCTATCTTTAGTACCATAAAAATGCCCCACTCAGCAATATGCTAAGAAGGGCTTTTATCGTGCACACTATAACTAGATCCCGTAGAATGACTAGCTATTTTCTCTTATAGTATATTACTTTTCAGGAATAAAGCTAGACGAATTTTCAATCTGAATTTTATGTTCTTTTATAGTATAATCAGTCTGTTAAGGCATGCACCTTGCTATGCTCACTTTGAATGAGTCAGAAAGTGAGGTGGTTCTTATGCCGAAGTTGTGCTATTTAAAACGCATGCTTCGAGTCTATAAAGGAGCATGCTACTGTTGTTCTATATGTTCAACGGATTAGCTAAGGTCATTGAAGCTATGCATGGATTATCACAGCCTGTGCAGTTTGGCGTTTTGCTCGTAACTGCATTTATCGCATTTTGTGCTTTAATGGCTGTTATCTTTCATTAAAAAAAGCCCTGCTGGGAACAGAGCTTTTTAAGCTGACACTAGTACAGATAGTATAGCAAGGTCTAGGACAAGCCTTAACTATTTTAAACACGCCACAAGTTTGTGGTGTGTTTTTTCTTTACAGTCAGATTCTAACATTGCTATTTTTTAAATTCAAATTTTTTTATTAGATCCTTAACGCTGGCTGCAGCTTCCATGCCTTCTGTAGTAACGACTCATGCTTTCCTAATAAGAGAAAAAGCCCTACACACGGCTAGTAGTGTCAATTAAGAAGAGGACTCGCCTCTTTTCTTTTTGATATTTTTGGATGCCGTATGTAGGGCTTTGCCTTATATATTTAATTGTAGATATTATTCAAACGATCCGTAAGCTTCATTAGTGCGTGCATCTCGACAAGCAACGTAGCCGTACTGGCCGTTAGCTCGTGGCTGGCGTAGATAGACAAAGCCATTAGTCCGTGCCCACGCATCATACTTAACCACTGATCCACCATATAATACGGCAATCACGGAGCTAGAAGGCGTAGCACCCCAGCGCAGATGCAGGACATAGCCAGAGCCTACAGTAAACTTACCATTTTCGGCATGCCAAGTAACGCCCAAACTGTCTCGCCAAGTAGTGCCGGCTGATGTAGACTCTGCAGCAGCTTTCTTATCTTGCTGTGGCTGCGGCTGAGTCGTTGGCTGTACGGTGCCATCCCCTTTGGCCAGCTTGTGCCAGCCGTCTGCATCAAGATAAAATTCAGAACGGTCCATCGTGTTGCCGGTATACTGCCAGCCAGTCAGATTGGACCAAGGAGCAAACTTATACGAACTCAGGAATGCTGGTACTGCCCAGCTGTTAGCATAGGTAGGATAACCAGCCCCCCACAAGCCACAAGAGTTGGAGCAGTTGGCTACTTGCCAAACAGCACTGAACTGTACATAAATAATTGGATAGACGCCAGTCTGGCTATGTACGTAGTCAACAAACGTCCGACACCAGTTAGCATTACCCCAGCTGGCATTTTGTCCTGCTTCCCAGTCCAAACCAAGAATTGCTTCACCAATGTAGTTTTTAACGTTGGCAAGAAAATACTTGGCTTCCGCTACCGGGTCGCCACCGCTGGCATAGTGATATACGCCTAGCAGTTTGCCTGCGTTTTTAGCCGCTTGGTAATCTGTGTCACAGAATGGATTGACATAGCCAGTACCCTGTGTAGCCTTGACAATAACGCCTTGCGCATTAGGATCAGTAGCATAGCTTCGTGGCGAGCCAGAGTATACATCTACTACTTTAATTGTCATAATATCACCTCTCACTTGTTAAGCACTGGCTGCGTGTCATTTACGTTGTCAGTGTTTTTTTGTTTCTTATCGCCTAGCCCCGACTTTTCATAAGCGGACTGCACAACCGATTCAGCGTCCTCCGGCGCAATATGATGGCCGGACTTAGCCAGCGACGTCTGTACCATGTCGACAGCCTTAGCATACTTGTCAGCGCCAGACAGGTTGCGACTAGCCATCGTGTTGACGGCCGCTTCCGCTACCTGTTCGGCCAGTGTCCAGAGTTGACGTGACTGCTCCGTCTTGGCTGTCTTAGCTTTAGCGGCGAGTACTGGCTTGGCGTATCCCCACAAAAAAGCGACCAGTACTGCCAAAGTCCCAGAGTGGATCAGCCACTCAACAATGTCATTTGCTGCTTTCATTTTGTCACTTCCTTTAAGTTAGTGTCTGCCTTAACCAACTCATTGACCTTCTCAGTCAACTTGTGCACCTGGTCGATCAGTCGGTCGTTGTCTTTACGCAACTGCTTGATCTGATCGTTGAGCGTGTCGATTGTCTTGGACTGCTCTAAAACTTGGTCCTTGAGCTCATCTCGCTCGTCTGTCAGTTTGTCAAGACGTTCAAACAGTTCTTGCGTGTGGTCAGCATACACATCTTCCCGTTTGACCGAGTCCGAACTTTTAGAACTGGCATAGTTGATCAGTGCCGCGACCGTTCCCCCACCAAGCACAGCACTTAAAATGTTAGCCAAAACATGCATCAACGGCCACCTCCATCATCTGAGACGGTCTCAACGAAAATGCCAGTAGCCAATGTTTCGAAACCATTGATAATTAAAAATCTGCGGTGTCCCATAGCCCACCTCACTTTCCTAATTCCTAAAAGCCGCCCATAATAAAAGCCCCGCTAGTTTGAGTGAGGCTCATTATGTATTGTGTATTTCTGAGGCGACTAGATTGCCTGATTAGCTAAGCAGCTGGGGTGTAGTCTTTGCCAGTAATCTGCTTGTACTCGTCCTTGGTAATCCAGCTACCAACGTAAACTTTAATATCCATGCCCCAGTTATAGATGTTTTTGACAAAATCAAAATTACTCATTAGTCTGTCCTCCTTGTGGTTTAATCATTGTCGCCATCTTGGCAATCATCTGTTGCGTCTGCGCTACGTCAACGCCCAGTTTAGCAATCATCCTATCGGCCACATTGTTGTTTGGCACCCGGATAAGAATGTCTTTCCAGCGATCACCAGTCCATGTGGCTTCGATCGTTCCCTCAGGGAGAGCAACAGTAGTTGAATTGGGCACTTGCGTATCGCTTTTTCCGAGATATTTACCAGTGCCTTGATCATACAAATAATACATATGATTCCTCCTTCTTATGGTGCGACATATTTAGTATAGAAGCTAAATTTCGGTTCTAGTAACGCATAGGCATGACTGAACTCAACCGATTTTTCAGTTACGTTATCATACATGAAGTTTAGTGAATTGAAATTAGTGTAAACATTGAGATGATAATTTTCGGTGTAAACATTAGGATCCTCGTCACCTAAATATAAAGCTGTCCCCCGAACACTGTAATCATCTCCATGAAAAAGATCTGGTAATCCAAGATTAGTATTAATGTCCGTCCAAGACCAGCTACGGGTTGTACTACCAGTAGGATAAGTAATCGAATTAGTAGTATAGAAACCAAGCTTTTGTAAGTTAATGCCGTTAACAGTTATGTTGTCAAAAGTGACCATTGGCGAAGCTTTTGGAGCTTCCTTAAAGATCTTCCCACCTTTCGGAATCGAAAATTGACTATCGCTAAACTTCACATTCTGAAAGTCAGTAACTTCGAGTGCATTTAGCGGCAAATCAGTTCCAGTTCCATCATCTTCACTGTTTTTAAACGCAAAACGATTGGTTGAAATTTGGATTCCAGAAGCCTTGATGATTTGTAAGTGTGCAGCTAGATTTCGTTCAAAGAAATTCCCAGTAACAATCGATCGCCGAAAATCATTCATAGTAATTCCATAGGTTGTGTTTCGGTCAAAAATATTGTCGCTGACAATATGATCTTCGGCATTGCTGAAGCTGATACCAATGCCATTCCACTCGATTTTATTATTGGTTGTAACGTCATCATTAGAGGTTGAGTAGTCGATTCCTATCGCATTATTGTAGAAGTAGTTATTAGTAACTTTACTGTCAGTTGATTTCTGCAAGCCAGCAACATCACAATCATGAAAAGAGCTTAGCGTCACCGAACTAACACGAAAATCATGTAGCCCAATATGCCCCATGAATTCACAATTGATAATATTAGAACCACTTAACGCATCAGCTCCGTAACCACTGAAACAGATATTATGAAACTTGCTAGTTACTTTACCGCGTAATCCTCGGAACGCATAATCGTTTTCTGGTGAAACAATAATTGGCTTTTTAGCAACAGCATTCCAAGTCGAAATTGGCATTAAACCGTAAATAGTAACGGAATCACCATCTTTAGCATGCAATTCAACGGTTGAATTAAACTTATACTGTCCAATTGGCACTTGGATAGGAATTCCTAAAGCGATTGCTTGACGGAAAACGTCGCTATCATCAGTAATGCCATCGCCTTTTGCACCTAACTGTTTAATGTTAATGCAATCTTCAGTTATAAGTTCGGCATATAAGCCATTAGTAAGTGCAACCGATGGAGTTGCTGGCTTGGAATCAACAATTAGATACTTTGCTCCTCCGCCATCAGCAAACTCATAGTAACCAGCTGTTTCAACATACGAACCTTCTTTAAGATTACTATCAGCAACCATTGCAGCTACAGTGCGATACTTCTGTACAGTTTTAAAGATAGATTTAAGGATCTCTTGCTTAAACGCATCGGCTTCCGCTTGCGTAAACAGGCCATCTTGCTTAATCTTAGTTTCTAATGCCGTCAATCCAGCTTTAACCGTCTCCATCATCGAGTTAGCAGTCTGCCCTTGAGTGTTAAGCTGATTGACCAGGTCCGTGACTTTCTGCTGATACTCGTCAATGATCTGTTGCTGAGATTTCTGACCCGCTTTCAGATCTTCCTCAGCTTCCTTGATCGCCTTGTCCAGTTCGTCGATGTAGTAGTCGCAAGCCTTACCCATTTGAGCTCCACCGGCCTGTGGGTAGACTTTAAACCAAATATCCACACTAGTGTAGCGTGCTGTCTCCCCCGAATCGTCAAGTAATCCAACCGTTCCTTTAAACATTCCATCTTGTGGAAACATTTGTTCCGGGAAGTAGTAAGTAGCATATCCTCCTGGCTCACAGTCGTTAACGTCTCCGGTAAATGCAACGGATGAAGCGTCTGGGCTCATCACTAATTCCCGATTGGTCCCATCATCAGCTTTTTTGAAACTGTATTGGCCAACGAGTCCTACTACGCGTGGCTTCTTGCCAACGGTATTAAAGACTTGTCCTTGCCAAAACCAACGGAAACGCAATCCCACATTGTTGTCGGCAACCCGAGCCTTGAAGTATGTGGTTAAATCAAAAACTTCGGCACCCTCTTTGGCTAAATCGACATCAATCGTGTAGAAGTGTCCGTCATTATTATGTGTTACTTGTGTTGCCACTTAAAAATCACCCCTTTTAGTTAATTTCGTAGCCTTGGTGTTCGTTACTGTCATCACGTGAAATTGCAGTAACATTAACTGACTGACTGCTAAACAAGAATTGTTCAATTTTTTGCAACCGTTTTTCATGATCATCAGCATCTTTTAGCAGTTGTTCGACTTGGCTCTCGAGTTTTTGGCAACGCTCTTGAAGCTTGCTGTTTTGTTCCTCAAGATCACTATTCTTTTCTTCGATTTTTTGCATACGATCAAACAATTTGCCAGAAACTTCGTCATAAGCTTCCATTCCCTGTGCAATCGCCTCACGTACATCTTTCCCATAACCTTTATGACGGATAGCATCGGCAATCTCTTTCATGCTATGGTCGGTTTTCAAAAAAGGCTCATAATCATAAGTTTCACTTGCCACTATCATCGCCTCCTGCTGTTAACTTTTCTACTTGTTCTTTCAACTTGTTGAACGATTCTATGGACACATATTTCGATGGCAAATCGTCATCAACTACTTTATGAAGCTGCTTCATATCGAACTGTAACTGAGCTACGTTTTTTGTATTAGCGTTGTCAGTTATCTGTCCGTTAGACTGGCTCGCTGTATTGCCAAGCCGTGCAAAGCGATTATCAACATTCACTTTAAAATTCAAAAACTCCTGCTGATTGCGGGAGTTTTCTAGTTGATAATCGGTTATACCCAACGCTTTATCACCAATTGTTAGTGTCGATGCATGTGGTTTTAACAGGTCGATTGTTTTTTGAGTTATCCGTAATAGTTGTGTCTTAGCTACATTTGGATTGATAAACATATGCGAATTGCTAGTTCGTAATATTTAACAAAAAAAGCCCAACATAGTTAGACTCATAAGTGACAAAAACAAAAAGG
>PPYF01220865.1_pt1 | contig 12738 bp, 10 predicted proteins | sample 1559871 | NCBI WGS metagenome assembly PPYF01 (sample SAMN08240021, study PRJNA423297) | Human gut metagenome, whole genome shotgun sequencing project. | reverse complement strand
GCGCGTCGTTGTGTGGGGCGTATTATAGGCATTTCAGACGCCTTTGCAAGATCTTTTTGTAAAAAAATGTAAATTTTTTTGCTATTTGCTTACAAACGCACCAACATGACGAGAAAAAATCATTTTAAAACGGTAATACCATCAAATCCCCAGAGAGCCAACGCTTGTTCTAATTGGTGTTTATTCTCTACATCTTGCGTACAAAATACCTGATTTTTTACCTCTGATTGTGACCGCACTTCTAATTTATTAAGTAAGAACTGCAATCGCTTGGCAATGGCGAATCCTGGATCCATAAAATTCTTCACTTGAGGTAAGCAAATTTGTATTTCATCTTTTATTAAAGGGAAATGGGTACAGCCTAAACAAATCGTATCTAAGTTCTCTATTGAAGCCCAAGGACTTAATTCATTTTTCAATGCAATCAAATCGACCGATTTCCCTTGGATTTTATGCTCTGCGATTTCAACCAGTTTAGTTGAGCCTAATCGTTCAACTATACAATGGGAGGCAAACTGATGAATAAGATCATTAACATAAGGGCGTTTAACCGTCCCCTTTGTCGCCAACAGCCCAATATGTTTCGTTTGTGAAATTTCTGCTGCAGGCTTAATGGCAGGTACGGTTCCTACAATTGGAATAGAAAATTGTTCACGCAAAGGCGGTAACACCACCGTACTCGCGGTATTACAAGCAATCACAATAGCATCAAGTGGATAATTTTGATTAATTTTTTTACAAATATCCAATGTTCGCTGAATGATTGTTTCTTCTGATTTTTCTGAGTAAGGAAAACCTGCATTGTCAAAGCAATACAAATAACGGTTATCAGGCATCAGCTTTTTCGCTTCCCGATAAACACTCAAGCCCCCCATTCCAGAATCAAAGAAAAGTGCCGTTGATTTATTCATTTATAAAACTCTTTCAAAAATAACCGCACTTTAGGCATTCGAATAAATTTCTCGATTATTTAGCCAACGACGGATTAAACTTTCTGCCACATCCGGATATTTCACGATTAATGCTTTAGCATAATGTTGAACTGTTGGAATCATTTTACGATCACGCATTAAATTCGCCACCTTAAATTCGGCAATTCCTGTCTGTTTAGTGCCCAATACTTCACCTGGACCACGAATTTCTAAATCTTTTTCCGAAATCACAAAGCCATCTTGGCTATCACGCAATACCTGTAAACGTTTTTTCGACACTTTACCCAACGGCGGTTTATACATTAAGACACAAAAAGAAGCCGTACTGCCACGCCCTACTCGGCCTCGTAACTGATGGAGTTGTGATAAGCCCAAACGCTCTGCATTTTCAATGATCATTAGACTAGCATTCGGCACATCTACGCCTACTTCGATTACGGTTGTGGCCACAAGTAAATCGAGTTCTGCATTTTTAAAGGCAGCCATAATATCTTGTTTTTCTTGCGGTTTCATTCGCCCATGTACAAGACCAATTTTAAGCATCGGCAAGGCTTTCGTTAAATCTTCCCAAATTGCCTCTGCTGCTTGCGCTTCTAATACTTCAGATTCATCAATTAAAGTACAGACCCAATAAGCCTGACGTTTTTCATTAATACAGGCGTTTTTGACTCGAGCAACGATTTCATCACGACGCTCTTCAGAAATAACCACTGTCGTAATCGGCGTTCGACCTGGTGGCAATTCGTCAATAATCGACGTATCAAGATCAGCATAAACCGTCATTGCTAACGTTCTTGGGATTGGCGTTGCTGTCATAATCAGTTGGTGCGGATAAAATCCTGCTTTTTCGCCTTTTTCTCGCAACATTAAACGCTGATGCACACCAAAACGATGCTGTTCATCTATAATTACCAAGGCTAAATCAGCAAATTCCACTTCTTCTTGGAATAAAGCATGTGTGCCCACCACCATTTGTACCGCACCAGACTTAATTTTTTCCAATTCCGCTTGGCGAGCTTTCCCTTTCACCTTACCCGCTAACCAGCCAACTTCAATACCAAAAGGCTCTAACCAACGACGGAAATTATTGGTATGCTGTTCCGCTAAAATCTCTGTTGGCGCCATTAAAGCGACTTGTTTGCCATTATCAATCGCTAATAAGGCCGCTAAGGCTGCCACTAATGTTTTCCCCGAACCTACATCCCCTTGAACAAGGCGCATCATTGGATAATCTTTCGCTAAATCCTGTTCAATATCCGCCACGACTCTATTTTGGGCATTCGTTGGTTGAAAAGGCAAAGATGCAAGAAAACGTTGCTTCAAATCAGTTTGATAATGCAATGGCAACGCTAAAAACTGCTGCGTACCCAACCGCACTTTTTGCATTGCAAGATTGTGTGCAAGCAGCTCTTCAAAGATAAGTCGCAGCTGTGCAGGATGTTGCCCTTTTTCCAAAACATCTAATGAAATGTCTGGCGGCGGACGATGCAAAAATCGAATAGCATCCTTTAAGCTAAAAGGATGGGGATTAAATTCATTAGGTAAAATTTCCGTTAATTGGATTTTATCGAGTAAAGCCAATGCTTGATCGGTTAGCTTACGTAATGAATTTTGTTTTAAACCTTCCGTTGTGGAATAAATAGGCGTAAGTGTTTCCTCTAAAACCAATGGCGCATTATCCCGTATGATTTGATATTCAGGATGATGAATTTCCGCCATAAAGCGTCCACGTTTAATTTCGCCAAACGCTTTGACGCGCGTACCAATCTCAAAACTGTTTTTCATCCCCGCATTAAAATTGAAGAAACGGAGCATAATTTTGCTCGTTCCATCAGAAAGACTTACGGTTAAAATAGGACGGCGCCCAAAGGCAACTTCACAGGTTTGGACAACGCCTTCAATGGTGGCATATTGTTCAGGACGAAGATCGGCAATAGGTGTAATCCTCGTGCGATCTTCATAACGGATAGGTAAATGAAAAAGCAAGTCTTGGAGATTATGAATTCCAAGACGGCTTAATTTATCGGAGATTGCCGCGCCAACACCAGATAAAGTGGTTAGAGGAACGGCATCGAGAAGTTGCGTGCTCATTATGCTTCATTAATATTGCGCTTCAAACGAATCACACTGGTAATTTGTTTGATTTTTCGCATAATGTTTTCTAAATGATAGATATCTCTCGCGCCAACTTGGATAATGACTAATAGCACATTATTCTCTAATTCTTCCGTCCAAATACTTTGAATATTACTTTCACAAGTCGCGACCGCTGTCATGAGGCTACCTAATACATTTTGTTCATTAAGCATTTCAATGTGTAATTCGGCATCAAAATTGACCGCACTTTCAGCCTCTTCCCATTTTGCCGCGGTGAAATCTTTGGCATTACCTGATGTTAAATTAGAACAAGCTTGATGATGTACAACCACACCTTTCTTCGCAGTACTAAATGCCACGATCGGATCACCCGGAATTGGATGACAACATTGAGCGAAAGACGCTTTCATTTCGCCATCTCGGCTCAATGTTAGTGTACTTTGAGTATTTTCAGACACACCATCCACATCAATTTCAATAGCTTCATCCATTAATTGATGCGCAATGACACTCGACATTTGATTGCCTACACCAATTTCCTCAAAAAGCTCATTGAGACTTGAGAGGTTCAATTCATTTAGTAACGCTTGGATTTTATCTTCAGAAACTTCAGAGAGATAATGAGGTTTCAAAGCCATTTCTAGCTGTTTTTTGCCCATCTGAACCGCATCATCTGCACGCAATAATTTTAAGAAATGACGAATACGGGTTCTTGCGCGAGCCGTCACTACAAAGTTTAACCAGCTAACGCTTGGATGAGTATTTTCACTGGTCACAATCTCAACGGTTTGACCAGATTCTAAAGCTTGTGATAACGGATAAGGTTTATGCTCTACTACTGCAGCAACACAATGATTTCCCACATCAGAATGCACTGCATAAGCAAAATCAACAGCTGTTGCGCCCATTGGTAATTCAACGATACGACCTTTCGGCGTAAAGACATAGATTTCTTTCGGGAAAAACTCAGATTTTACGTTCTCAATAAACTCAAAGGAGTTACCCACGTTTTGTTGAATATCTACCAGGCTTTGTAACCAACGTTGTGCGCGTACTTGAGCTGTGGTGCTATCGTTTTTACCACCTTCTTTATACACCCAATGAGCGGTAACGCCCATTTCAGCAACCTGTTCCATTTCTTCAGTCTGAAGATGAACTTCCACGGGTACACCATGAGGGCCTATCATCGAGGTTTGTAGTGCTTGGTAGCCATTTGCACGTGGCACAGCAATATAATCTTTCACTTTACCAGGACGAGGCTTATACAAACTATGCATTTGCCCCAACCCGCGATAGCAATCATCCACCGAATTCACAATAACGCGGAAAGCATAAATATCCATAATAGAATGGAATTTTTGATCTTTCATGCGCATTTTTTGATAGATTTTATAGAGATGTTTTTCACGTCCCCAAATACGATTTGTAATGCCTACATTATCAAGACGTTGTGAAATATCATTAGAAATGCGTTGAATCAATTCTTGACGAGAGCCACGCGCTTGTTCGACGAGCTTTTTAAGTACTTCATAACGGCGAGGATGCATTGCTTCAAAAGATAAATCTTCTAATTCATTCTTGATATGCTCGATGCCTAAACGGTGGGCTAATGGACAGTAAATCTCTAGGGTTTCTTTTGCGATACGACGACGTTTATCTGGACGCAATGAGCCCAATGTTCGCATATTATGGGTACGGTCAGCCAGTTTGATTAAGACAACGCGAATATCTCGAGTCATCGCTAAAATCATTTTGCGGAAGTTTTCAACCTGTGCTTCTTGGCGGGTACGGAATTTCAATTTATCTAGTTTAGATACGCCGTCAACAATTTCGGCTACGCTTGCACCAAATTCATCTTTTAATTGGGATTCGGTATAAGGGGTATCTTCGATAACATCATGCAACAACGCAGCCATGATTGCTTCATGGTCTAAATGCATTTCCGCAATAATTGAAGCTACTGCAACAGGGTGAGTAATGTAAGGTTCGCCGCTTGAGCGAAATTGTCCTTCGTGAGCATCTCGCGCAATGACGAATGCACGTTTGATTAATTCAATTTTATCGGCGGGCAAATACCCCTGAATAATTCGATCTAAATCTGCAAACAATTCCAAAGGACACCTGACTTTTTGTAGAGAGAAAGACTAGGCGATCAAAATAGCTTTAATTTTGACCGCACTTTAATGAGATTATTCCGCGATTAACGCTACTGCCACTTCTTCATTACGTTGAGAAGCTGCCGCATCTAAATACTCTTTTGCATCCATGATTTCTTGGTTGATTAACCCTTTTTCGATTTCACGTAATGCGATTACAGTTGGCTTATCGTTATCTTCCGGTACTAACGGCTCACTTTGATGTAACTCTAATTGTCTCGCACGACGAGCGGCGGTTAAAATTAAATCAAAACGGTTACCAATTTTTTCTACTGCATCTTGCACAGTCACTCGAGCCATGTTTTACTCCGATGTTAAAAATAATATCTATAAAGGGAAAACATTGTACTCAATTCAAGCTTATTTTGCTAGTAGCTGATGAATTAAGTCTGCATTTTCTGTCTGTTGATAAGCTTTGGTTAAGCGTTCTGCCTGCAAAATACTTTGTAAATCTGCCAATGCCTGTTCAAAATTATCATTCACAATAACGTAATCATATTCATCATAATGCGAAATTTCGCTGATTGCTTTTGACATTCGCTCAGCAATGACCTCTTTGCTATCCTGTCCGCGTCCAACCAAGCGACGCTCTAATTCTGGCAATGACGGTGGCAAAATGAAAATACTTTTTACAGAAGGTACTTTTTGACGAATTTGCTGCGCACCTTGCCAGTCAATATCTAAAAACACATCAATGCCTTTTGCTAAGTTTTCTTCAATTGCTGGCAATGAAGTGCCGTAATAATTACCGCCAAACACTTTTGCATATTCTAAGAAGTGGCCTTTTTCAATTAAGGTTTCAAATTCTTCTACTGAAACAAAATAATAATGCACACCATGACTTTCACCTGGTCGAGGTGAACGCGTTGTGTGTGAAATAGATACCATTTTTTTCGTTCCTTGATTTTTTTCTAATAACGCGGAAATTAATGATGACTTGCCCGCCCCACTTGGTGCAGAAAGAATGTATAAATTACCTTGAGACATAATTGAAACCTCTTCTTGTTGTTTGTTTTTATTATACAAAAAGAAAATGAAAAGTGCGGTCAAATTTTCATTTGTTTTACCAAATTGTTAAAAAGTGATCGAGATCACAAAAAAGTGGTATATACCCTTTTTTTTATCAAAATGCCCATGCTATAATCCATGAGAACTCGTTAGAGCAACGATTTTGTTTAACTTAAAAAAATAGAAGGTGAAAATCTTATGGCTATTAAAATTGGTATCAACGGTTTCGGCCGTATCGGTCGTATCGTATTCCGTGCAGCACAACATCGCGATGACATCGAAGTTGTAGGTATCAACGACTTAATCGACGTTGAATACATGGCTTACATGTTGAAATACGATTCAACTCACGGTCGTTTTGACGGTACTGTTGAAGTTAAAGACGGTAACTTAGTAGTAAACGGTAAAACTATCCGTGTTACTTCTGAACGTGATCCTGCAAACCTTAACTGGGGTGCGATCGGCGTTGATGTTGCAGTTGAAGCAACAGGTTTATTCTTAACTGATGAAACAGCACGCAAACACATCACTGCTGGTGCGAAAAAAGTCGTATTAACAGGTCCTTCTAAAGATAGCACACCAATGTTCGTACGTGGTGTAAACTTCGGTGCATACGCTGGTCAAGACATCGTGTCTAACGCTTCTTGTACTACAAACTGTTTAGCACCTTTAGCACGTGTTGTTCACGAAACTTTCGGTATCAAAGATGGTTTAATGACCACTGTTCATGCAACCACAGCAACTCAAAAAACTGTTGATGGTCCATCAGCTAAAGACTGGCGCGGTGGTCGTGGTGCGGCACAAAACATCATCCCTTCATCTACCGGTGCAGCGAAAGCAGTGGGTAAAGTATTACCAGCATTAAACGGTAAATTAACTGGTATGGCGTTCCGTGTTCCGACTCCAAACGTTTCTGTAGTTGACTTAACTGTAAACTTAGAAAAACCAGCAACTTACGAACAAATCAAACAAGCAATCAAAGATGCAGCTGAAGGTAAAACTTTCAACGGCGAATTAAAAGGCGTTTTAGGTTACACTGAAGATGCTGTAGTTTCTACGGACTTCAACGGTTGTGCTTTAACTTCTGTATTTGATGCTGATGCGGGTATCGCATTAACTGATTCTTTCGTTAAATTAGTATCTTGGTACGATAACGAAACTGGTTACTCAAACAAAGTATTAGACTTAGTTGCACACGTTTACAACTACAAAGGCTAATCAAAATACCTAAAAAAATTAACCGCTCTTTTTAGAGCGGTTTTTTTATTTCTAATCCATTTCACTTAATCAATATTTTTAAATTCTTTATTTCTCATCCGGAGATAAAAATAGAAAAATAAATATGTCTATTATTTATTCTATATTCACAAAATAACAACATTTCACTAGATTTTAAATTTATTTCGTTTATATTAGCGTACAGTTGTTCGCTCAAATAAGGCTTATATGAATTTAGAACGTCATTTCGTCAATCGAATTCGCCAACAGGCAAAAACTCGTCAAAATGCAACCGCACTTTGCCATAAAATTAATGGCTTATGGAAAGATATTTCGTGGAATGCATTTCAACAACAGCTTGATCAGCTTTCATTAGCTTTTCTTGCTTGCAATATTCAAGTACAAGATAAAATTGCGATTTTTGCGAACAATATGTCACGTTGGACAATCGCAGATATTGCGGCGCTCCAAGTCCGCGCCATCACCGTTCCAATTTATGCAACAAATACCGCACAACAAGCTGAATTTATTTTAAATCATGCCGATGTCAAAATTCTGTTTGTCGGCGATCAAGAACAATATGACCAAGCGTTAGAAATTGCGCATCAATGCCCACAATTACAAAAAATTGTGGCCATGAAAGAACAAATTCAACTGAGTGAAAACACTCTTTCTTGCCATTGGGAAGATTTAATTCAATTAGGCTCAGCCGAATTTCAAGCTGAATTTGAAAGTCGCTTAGCAAGTAAGACAATGGATGATTTATTCACAATCATCTACACCTCAGGTACAACAGGTGAACCGAAAGGCGTAATGCTTGATTACAGTAACTTGGCGCATCAACTTGAAGCCCATGATATTGCATTAGATGTTAATCAAGATGAAGTTTCACTTTCTTTTTTACCGTTTAGCCACATTTTTGAGCGTGCTTGGGTTGCCTATGTGTTACATCGCGGAGCAATCCTTTGCTATCTCGAAGATACCAATCAAGTACGTGAAGCATTAACGGAAGTACGCCCAACCTTTATGTGTGCCGTACCGCGTTTCTATGAAAAAATTTATTCTGCTGTACTGGATAAAGTCCAAAAAGCACCTTTTATTCGTCAGATGATTTTCCACTGGGCGATTGCAGTGGGGCAAAAACGTTTTGATCTTCTCTCTCAAAATAAAAAAGTCCCGTTTTTCTTGCAAAAACGCTATGTGCTTGCTGACAAACTAGTACTTTCTAAATTACGTTCATTGTTAGGCGGACGTATTAAAATGATGCCTTGCGGTGGCGCAAAATTAGAACCAAGCATTGGGCTTTTCTTCCATAGCATTGGGATTAATATCAAACTCGGTTATGGCATGACTGAAACCACGGCTACTGTTTCTTGTTGGGATGACCATCATTTTAATCCGAATTCTATTGGTAAATTAATGCCAAATGCCGAAGTTAAAATTGGTGAAAATAACGAGATTCTGGTGCGTGGTGGCATGGTGATGAAAGGTTACTATAAAAAACCTGAAGAAACGGCTCAAGCTTTCACCGAAGATGGTTTCTTGAAAACGGGAGATGCAGGTGAATTTGATGCTGAAGGTAATTTATTTATTACCGACCGTATTAAAGAGTTGATGAAAACGTCTAACGGTAAATACATTGCGCCACAATATATCGAAGGTAAAATTGGTAAAGATAAATTTATCGAACAAATTGCGATTATTGCCGATGCAAAAAAATATGTTTCAGCGTTGATCGTACCTTGTTTTGATAGCGTAGAAGAATATGCGAAAAAACTGAATATTAAGTATCAAGATCGCATGGAATTACTCAAACACTCTGACATCATCAAAATGTTTGAACAACGTATCGAAAGTCTTCAAAAAGAACTGGCACATTTCGAGCAAGTGAAGAAATTTACGCTACTCTCTCAAGCATTTAGCGTTAAACTTGGTGAAATCACGCCTACGCTCAAATTACGCCGAAAAGTAATTATGGAACGTTATCGTCATATCATTGATTCAATGTATTCCAACAATAAAGAGAACAAGGAAAATAAAGAATAAAAAAAGTGCGGTGAATTTCACCGCACTTTTTAGTTTAACAAAAATGATTTATTCGACTTCGATCAGCACACCTTCTTGGTGAGGTTTTAATACACCGACCTCACTAAGCTCAATGCCCGCTTTTTTCGCAATCTCTAAGATTTCCGCTTCACTTTCAGGTTTAACCGCAATCAACAAGCCACCTGAAGTTTGAGGATCGCAAAGTACAGCCTTTTGATAATCCGTAAGAGGACCGATTTTATGGCCATAGCTTTCAAAGTTACGGTTGGTTCCACCTGGTACACAACCTTCAGCAATATAATCCGCTACACCATCTAATAATTTGATTTTATCAAAATGCACAACCGCATTAAGATTTGAGCCTTCACAGATTTCAGCCAAGTGCCCTAACAAACCAAAGCCGGTTACATCCGTCATGGCGGTTACACCAGCAACTTCCGCAAATTGGCTACCAATCAGGTTCATTTGACACATGGCTGCCGTTGCTAAGCCTTGATGTTCTGGTTTTAACTTGCCTTTTTTCTCAGCAGTAGTCAACACGCCAATACCTAATGGTTTGGTTAAATAAAGCTTACAATTTGCTTCTGCTGAGGCATTCCGTTTTACACGATCCGTTGCAATTACACCCGTTACGGCTAAACCAAAAATAGGTTCTAGTGCATCAATCGAGTGACCTCCAGCAAGGGAAATCCCCGCTTGATGACAAGCAAAACGACCACCATCAACTATTTTCTGTGCCACTTCTGCCGGTAATTTATTAATCGGGAAACCTAAAATGGCAATCGCCATAATTGGTTTACCACCCATTGCGAAAATATCACTAATGGCATTGGTCGCAGCAATGCGGCCAAAATCAAAAGGATCGTCCACAATCGGCATGAAGAAATCCGTAGTACTGATAATTGCAGTACCATTACCAAGATCATAAACCGCTGCGTCATCCGCTGTTTCGTTCCCGACCAATAAATTCGGATCGGTAAATTTTTCGATTTCTGTCTGTAAAATTGTCCCTAACACCTTAGGCGAAATTTTACAGCCTCAACCTGCGCCGTGGCTATATTGTGTTAAACGAATCTCATCCGTCATACTAAATCCTTGCTAAAATCACATACCTTTTAAACTAAAAGTGCGGTCAGAAAATCTGGCATTTATGACGCCAACTTCTCCACTTTTGCTTGTTTAATCATATTATCGCTGACTTCCAAAATCGTAATTTGCAAGCCATCAATTTCACAAACTGTTCCTTCATCAGGAATATCTTCAAGATGCTCAAGAATCAAACCATTAAAGGTTCGGGCATCTTCTGTATCCAATTCCCAACCAAACATTTTATTCAAATCACGAAGATTTGCCGAACCCTCAATAATCATTGAACCATCAGATTGCTGCACCACTTCTTGCTCAATAGATGGCGCCATAGAAGTAGTGAAATCACCTACAATTTCTTCCAAAATATCTTCAAGTGTGACTAATCCTTTAATGTCACCATATTCGTCTACCACTAAGCCGATACGTTCTTTTTTCGTACGGAAATTCGCTAATTGCGTTTTAAGCGGGGTGCCTTCAGGAATGAAATACACTTCATCAACTGCGCGCAATAAGGTTTCTTTGGTAAATTCATTTTTTTCTAATAACAAGCGGAAAGCTTCACGCACACGTAAAATCCCTAGCACTTGCTCATCAAGGCTACCTCTATATAGCACAATACGATTATGTGGCGCATGAGTAAGCTGACGCATAATGGCTTTCCAATCATCATCAATATCAATCCCACCAATTTCATTACGTGGCACCATAATATCGTCCACCGTGATGGTTTCCATATCTAAAATGGAAAGCAACATTTGTGGGTGTTGTTCATCTGGTGTTGCTTCGCCCGCTTCCGATACAATACTTCTTAACTCATCACGGCTAATCACTTGTTTTTGTAAATCGGGCTTTAAGCCGACCATTCGCATTAAGGTTTTCGTAAAAATATTCATCAACCAAACTAATGGATAGAACACTTTTAACAATAGCGACAAAATGTGACTTGAAAACAATCCCACTTTCTCTGGGTGCATCGCCGCAACCGTTTTAGGGAAAATTTCAGAAAAAACAAGCATTGCAAAGGTTAATAAACCCGTTGCGATTGCTACCCCCGCATCACCATATAAACGCATACCAATCATGGTTGCAATAGCGGAAGCGCTGATATTCACAAGGTTATTAAAGATCAGAATAAAACTTAACAAGGTATCAGGCTTTTCAAGCAGTTTTTCTGCTTTTTGCGCGCCTTTATTGCCTTGTTCCGCCAGAAAGCGAAGACGATATTTATTGAGAGAGAGTAAGCCGGTTTCTGAGCCAGAAAAATAAGCAGATAAAATTAAACAGATAATCAGTGTAATAAATAAAGTACTAAGGGGAATACTGTCCAAGGGAAAGTCCAATAGCCAATCGTGAGCAGAATGATACCCGAAATTGCGTAAATAATCATCCTTTTTCCACGCCAGCCCAATCGCCAGTGCCCAAAACAAGCAATACAAGCAAGGAAAGAAAAAATCGCTTTGTGCAGATTTTCTGGGGTCACTGCTTGCAACACATGATAAGTACCAGAAATTAAAGTGAGTGTCAGTAATGCTTCCCCCATCGAAAATAAACAGAAGAAATGACGTTCTACTGCCATCAATGGTGGAATTGCTGGTGAAAATTGGATTTTACGCTTTTTCAAATTGCGATCTAACCATACCAATTGAATCACATACAGCGTTGCAATAAAACACACGGCGTAGGTAAAAAGCGACAAGCCGATATGGAACAACATCAACATGTTCTGATTTAACAATTCAATAATAAATAATCTTTCCAAACATACGGTATCTCAATGGAATACCATTATCACATTGCTATGAAGAATTTTATTCTAACCATTATTATCGGTGTCGGTATAGCAGATTTGTTCTGTGTCGCACAATTGGGCAACAGGTTAGTATTTTAGTATATTTATAATAGCAAAAAAATCAGCCGTAAAATTCTGATATCTTGGCGGCTTTTGCCTGCGTCCAAGCAATTCATGATCTTGCTCAATAAAAAATACATCAATTAAATTTTTTCTTTTTGGGATTGCGCCAACACTTATTCTTCAGTATAGTCAACCCAGTTCTATTTTTAGATAAGGCTCAAAAAAATGATTTTTTTAGAAAATTTAATGTAGCGGAGGCGATCGAATGTTGGTCATTATAAATAAAAATAAGGAAAGACAATGAGATGCATGAAATTTATATTTAAACTTTATTTATTAT
>PPYF01526068.1_pt1 | contig 12739 bp, 9 predicted proteins | sample 1559871 | NCBI WGS metagenome assembly PPYF01 (sample SAMN08240021, study PRJNA423297) | Human gut metagenome, whole genome shotgun sequencing project. | reverse complement strand
TTTTCATACATTTGCGGTTAACTAAAGTTTATTACTATAATGAACTATGGTTTGATTCCGGTTAGCGTTTGCAAGACTCTTTTACCGTGAATCTGAAAAATCGGGGGAAGACAGCTGTTGGTAGCAGCTTTCTTCCTTTTTTTTGTAATTACTGTGTTATATCATAGGCTATCATTTTTTTAAAAGGTTACTAATATAAATCTACTATTATTTTTTTCTTTGTAAACGTATCATCTTCTTGCTGCACTGCTTCTTCTGTTCTCCATTTCAAAGCAGCGGATTTAGCAAGGTAATCCAATATTTGAGGCAAGGTTTCATTTCTGAAAGTTGCACGATATTTATATTCTTTTCCCGATATGTTATTGAACTGAATATCTACATTAAAATGTCGTTCCAAACGTTCAAAGATTTCGCCTAATTCTGTATTACGGAATATCAACTTTCCATCTTTCCATGCCACCTTTTCATATACGTCGACCTTGTTTTTCGATAGTTCTCGTTCCAGTTTATTATAGCGCAATTGTTCTCCCGGCACTAACTGAGCTATTGTTTTTCCATCAGGAGAAATGACATTCACTTTACCTTTCTCCAATACAGTTTCAACATAACTATCATCTTCATAAGCATTTACATTAAATTTTGTTCCATAAACATAAACACTTAAACCACCCGGAGTATTTACATAAAAAGGACGTTCATGGTCTGCTTCAACTTCAAAATATGCTTCTCCTTTCAACTCCACATTTCGATTATCTTTTTTGAAAACTGTAGGATAGCGCAACGTACTTCCAGAATTCAGCCAAACAACCGAATGGTCAGGGAGCTCATAACGAATAATCGAGCCTCTGGCAGCCATTACTTCGGCATACTTTTCTCCTGTTTCCTCTCCGCCCCAATACAAATATCCCAGTACTAAAGATGATAACAACAATGGTATAGTTAAAAAAGCAGCATAACGCATTAACTGATTATACATTTTCTTTCTCCTATCCTCCATTATTTTAGCTTGTGCCTGACGATAGGCACCTAATACATCAATGGACTCCATTTCTTTAATATCATCTCCCAACATTTGCGCTCTACGGAGCAATGATTCCGGATTCATATTTTCCATATTTTCTTTCAACATCTTTATCTTTTTAATTGCAATTACATTTATAATACAAATGACTCTTTCAAAAAAGGACAGGTAAAACAAACTTTTTTTATTTTTTTTCGCCCTACATCAAATTGGAATGACAATACAATCCTAAAAGACAAAAAAAAATAGCATATTTTGGATTAGCTTGTTATCTTGTTATATATTTGCAGCGAAAATGAAAAACAACAGAATCTCTAAATAATGAAAATATCTTTTTCAAAACAGGCCAAAGAACTGACTTTCAAGCAACTTTATGAGGAGTATTACGCCCCATTCTGTTTGTATGCGAAAAGGTTTGTTGATGATAAAGAGGCACGTGAAGACATTGTGTCGGATGTATTTGCTTCATTATGGGATAAGTTGGATAGTGATTCTTTCGATTTGCAATCGGACACAGCATTAGGATATATCAAAATGTGCGTGAAAAACAGTTGTCTGAACTTTCTGAAGCATCAGGAATATGAATGGAGTTATGCTGAAAATATACAAAAGAAGGCTCCTATTTACGAATCAGAGCCGGATAGCATATATACACTCGATGAATTGTACAGGATGCTATACGAAACATTGACCAAACTTCCCGAGAATTATCGCAATGTATTTATGAAAAGCTTCTTTGAAGGAAAAACGCATGTGGAGATTGCGGAAGAAATGAATCTTAGCGTGAAATCGATCAATCGGTACAAACAAAAGACAATGGAACTTTTGCGAGAAGAACTTAAAGATTATTTGCCACTACTTCTCTTATTATTTTCTTATCCGGAATAGTTTTCTTGCACAATTTACTCTCATACCCTCACTCCCTCTCTCTTTCCCCCTGTTTATCGGTGTTTCAGCTATGAGAGCAAGTATAATAGTCCCCCTGAGAGTAAAAGTTACCCTCACTCTCATTTATGCCGAAACAAAGATGTTAATATCTGACATACAGGGTATTAACAGTTATCGTATCAAGTATTAACACTCTAAACGTCAGCTATTAATAGTTGGAAAATCAGGTATTAATAGCTGGGAAATGATATAATAATGGCTGAAAGATGAAGTAGTGTGACCCGAAATAATAAGTTGAATGAAAGAATAGATGCGGGCTAAATAATCGTAACATACAGGCAAAGCAATCGTCATGTGTAGGCTAAGTAGTCGCAACATGTAGGGATACGACTGGTTTCATTACTTGAAACAAAGTGTTTCATGCTTTGAAACAAAGTGTTTCACGGTGAGAAACAAAGTGTTTCACGGTGAGAAACAAAGTGTTTCAAGCCTTGAAACTAATTGTTTCAGACGCTTGAAACTAATTGAAACTGCCTGCAAATAGAAAAAGACTTCATAGGGTACAATGCAAAGAAAGCAATGTGTTGCAGATACCCTTTATCTGCAACCATCTGCAACAGGTATCTGCAACGTTACAAATAACTCATTTTCAACCTGATACAATCGTTTTGTTGCAGATGGCAGATGTTTTCTTGTTTTCAAACTCTATGTAAAGGGATTATCAGCGCAAATTATTCAAAACCATTGGTAATGTCTGCATAAACATATATAGAAATTCCCTCTCTTTTTTTGGCAATACCCAACAAATCTCTTATCTTTGTCCCTTGAAAGCCGAAGAGAAATGCGGCGTATTGAAACGTTTTTTGCACTAAGAAAACTACCAATTTTACTATAAACAAAAAACCGAACCTCAATAAATCTGTTTCATACGTGCGACCTAAGGTCGGGCGTGTGAACATATTTATTAGGTTCGTGGGTATTGGTAGTACCTCTTAGTGGATAAATATGAACTCAGCGCCCGACTCCTTATATAAATAAGGTATATATCAGGATCAGGATGCGAGTGTTCAATCATGTTGAATCACCCTAAAAGGTATATATTTTATGGCACACTGGAAAACAATCAAGCAAGTATCAGAGAAATACGGCATTGCCGAAACGACTCTCCGCGGATGGACAAAGTTAGGTTACATCACGCATTCCATTATCAATAACGTCGTAATGTTGGATGACGAAAGCATAACCCGTTATCTGGACGCTCACCAAACCAAGGGGTTAAGTGAAGATTCTTTAGACAAATTAATCAAAGAAAAAGAATGGGAACGCGAAGTTATTCTCTCCCGGTTTGATGATGAACTTTTCCTATTGAAAACCCAAAAACTTTATGAGCCGCTTTTTCATATCCTTATTGAAGAGCTCGGTCAATTGATTACGGATAACGACCAACGGGATATATTTCTAACCATTTCTTCCGGTGAACCTATCTCGCGGGTGGCTGCACGCCATCAAATGACTTATGACGAAGTTGTGGCAAAATATAGCTCTATCCTTGATAAGCTAGGCAGGAATCCGGAAAGAATCGCTACATTCAGGGAGCGGACAATGGCATCCCTGTTTGGCAAATATGAAACAGACAATCCACTGGAGATTCACTTATCCCGGTTTATCAACGACCGGGCATGCCACATTTTACGTAAACTGGATATATATACCGTACACCAACTTCTACAGCATATTACCAAATATGGATGGCCCAGCTTAAAACGTATTGAAGGTATGGGAGCAATCACTTACAAAGAAATAATAAATTCACTGTATAATGCCAATTTCATTGTTATCAATAAAGATAAAACGATCACATTATCACCTGAAATAGCGACATTAGTGCTGTAAGGCTCATAATAAACAATACAACAGAACGATATCTCTAGAAAAAAAACTATCTTTGCTAGATAATTGTTCTAAAGAACAAAAAATAATAGAAGAAAATGGAAGCAGTGAAAGGAATCCCGTACGGCATGTCCAATTTTACGGATGTAATAGAACAGAATCGTTATTATGTAGATAAAACGATGTACATTCCTATGTTGGAAGATCAAGCAAACTATTTGATTTTTATCCGTCCACGCCGTTTTGGAAAGAGTTTACTCCTAAGTATGTTGCGTGCCTACTACGACCTTTCATCAAAGGAAAAATTTCAGCAACTATTCGGCAATCTTTGGATTGGGCAACAGCCTACCCCTTTGCAGGGAACTTATCAAATGCTCTATCTTGACTTCTCCAAAATAGGGGGGAATATAGACGAACTACCACAAAGGTTCGATTCTTATAGTGCAGTGCAACTTGACGATTTTCTAAACCGATACCGGGAGTATTACACAGACGAATTTATATCCCGCTTCAGTTCTGCCGAAAAGGGCATTGACAAATTACATATATTGGATGCAGAGGCACGCCGTTTGGGCTATCCTCTATACCTTATTATTGATGAATACGACAACTTTACCAATGTTGTACTCAATGAACAGGGAAATAAAATTTATCATGACATCACTCATGCCAGCGGATTCTACCGGGATGCCTTCAAGAATTATAAAGGCATGTTCGACCGTATCTTTATGATAGGCGTAAGTCCCGTCACTTTGGACGATTTGACAAGCGGATTCAATATCGGATGGAATATCAGCACCAATCCGTTATTCAATCAGATGCTAGGTTTTTCGGAAGAAGATGTACGTACTATGTTCCGCTATTATCAGGAAGCCGGACAATTGGATGGCAACATCGAAGAAATGATTCTGGAGATGAAACCGTGGTATGACAATTACTGCTTTGCAGAAGAAAGTCTAGGTCGTGATCCGAAAATGTTCAATTGTGATATGGTGCTTTACTATCTCCGTAACCGGAGCCAATTGGGTCATTCTCCCAAGCAAATGGTAGACCCCAACACCCGTACGGATTACAGTAAAATGAAAAAACTTATCCAACTCGACCGCCTTGACGGAGATCGTAAAGGAGTGATCAGGCGCATTGTTGAAGAAGGACAAATACTGACTGAGTTATTCAATTCCTTCTCTGCTGACCAAATCACGAAACCGGAAATATTCCCCAGTCTCCTTTTCTATTACGGAATGCTGACTATCATCGGGAAACGTGGTGACCGTACCCTGTTAGGAATTCCGAATAACAATGTCCGCAAACAGTATTATGAATATCTGCTGGAGGAATATCAATCTAAAAATGAGATAAATTTCAACCACTTGAAAGACCTTTATGACGATATGGCTTTCGACGGTCGTTGGCAACCGGCATTGGATTTCATCGCCAAAGCATATAAAGAGAATTCTTCCGTACGCAGCAATATCGAAGGCGAGCGTAATATACAAGGTTTTCTCACTGCCTATCTTAGCATAAATTCCTATTACCTGACTGCACCGGAAATAGAGTTAAGCCACGGTTTCTGCGACATGTTCCTCATGCCCGATTTACAACGCTATCCCGAAGTGAATCATAGCTACATTCTTGAATTAAAATACCTGTCGAAAGATAAGTTTGAGGCACAAGCTGCCGAACAATGGAAAGCGGCCATCAATCAGATTCATAATTATACGGCAGATTCGAAAGTGCGCCAATTATGCCAGCATACGCAGCTCCATTGCATCGTTATGCAATTCTGCGGATGGGAATTGGCACGAATAGAAGAAGTATAACGACTACAATAGTTTCTCCGCTAACGTGCGGCATTCGACACGGTTGATTTTACCATTCCCCGTTTGAGGAATAAAATCCACCATTCGAATATATTTAGGACGATTATAAGGTGGCAGTATCTCCTGCACCTTATTTTTCAGTTCTTCCATATCCAACTGACCTTCGATTAATAAAGTAACCGCTTGCCCCAAACGAGGATCCGGAACAGAAGTGATGACAAACGGCATAGGGATAAACGGACGAAGGACTTTTTCTATTTCCTCTGCTTGTATTTTGATTCCACCGCTATTGATAACGTTATCTTTTCGCCCTAAAATAGTAAAGCTGCCATCGGGATAGATGCGGGCAATATCATTAGTTTGCAAAATGTCGTCACAGACCAAAGGGGCTTTAATGATTAATGTATTTTCGGGAGACAAGGACAGTTCGACTGAAGAAAAAGGATAATAATGGTCGGATGCAGAATTTCCGTTCAAGCGACGCAGGGCAATATGGGATAATGTTTCTGTCATGCCGTAAGTGGAATAGACAGCTATCGGGAGAGACTTTATTTCTGCTTCCAAAGCCTCATCTACTGCTCCGCCACCTATAATCAGAATCTCCGTTTGCTTCAACTGTTCTTTTTCTTCGAGAGTATGAAGAGTATTATAAACCTGCAAAGGAACCATTGCCGCAAATTTCAGCGGTTCGCTTATATCAGAGAGAGGATGACCGGAAGCAGGACGCACTATCAGATTCAACCCTGCGACCAGAGAACGCACCACTACCATCATGGCTCCGATATAGCGGAGATTCATACATAACAAAGCAGTGTCTCCCGCTTGCAGATTCAGAAATTCGCAAGTCAGGCGTGCGCTTTGCATCATTTGGTCTTTGCGTGCAATCAACTCTTTCGGCGCACCTGTGGAGCCCGAAGTATGGACAGTTATGACAGAAGAATCATTGAACCACTCGTTCAGGAAAAGATATAAATCCCATATCGCAGAAGGATAGTTTTCCGCTCCTTCTGCTACAAACCGGGCTATATCATCAGAAGTATATTCTTTTCCTTCCAATAGCAAACGTTGCTGTTTTCGGTCGAATATCATCGGATATTATTAAATTGCGTCATTACAAAACCACAAGCAGTCTTTTCTTATTTCAAGGGGCATTTCTACGTTGTCCGTAAAAAGTTGCCCTGTTCCCAAGCCTTGTGGCAACGGATTGTCGAAAGTGGCACACCATTGGGCGATGGCATTCAGACCGATATTTGATTCCAGGGCAGAAGTAATCCACCAGCCGATATGCCGTTTTTCCGCTTCGGTAATCCATTCGTTTCCCCCGCATACTCCACCATGAAGAGAAGGTTTGAGAATTATAAATTGCGGACGGATGGCTGAAAGTAACTTTTGTTTTTCTTCCAAAATGTTACATCCTATCAGTTCTTCATCCAAAGCTATCGGCAACGGAGATTCGGAAGTAAGACGTGCCATTTCTTCCCATTGTCCGGCACGGATAGGTTGTTCGATAGAATGTAAGTCGAGTTCGGACAGGCGTTTCAGTTTATCCATTGCATCAGCCGGAGAGAAAGCGCCGTTGGCGTCTACACGCAGTTCTATTTCTTTAGAAGAAAAGTGGGCGCGGATATGGCGGAGCAATGCCAGTTCCTCTTCAAAGTTGATGGCACCAATCTTTAGTTTGATACAACGGAATCCGGCTTCCATTTTCTTTTCTATCTGGGAAAGCATCTTATCAAAATCTCCCATCCAGATAAGCCCGTTTATCGGAATCCCCGCTTCTCCACGTGAGAAAGCCGTATCACATAACGCCCAACTCCCCGCAAAGAAATGGCGGATGGCCGTCTCCAAGCCAAACAAGATGGAAGGATAGTCAGATAAAGAATCGACATCCAGTATTCCCTGTCGTTCTTCTACCCGGCGACAGGCTTTAGTCAATATATTCTCGTAATCGGGAAGGTCGTCGCAACTCAGTGCAGGCAAAGGAGCGCACTCCCCTATCCCTACCCTGCCCGGAAAGTCGGGAGAAGTCAGATGAAGATACCAGACCTTTCGTGTCGTATATGTGCCTCGGGAAGTCCCTGCCGGTTGCTTGAAATGAAGCAACCGGGGGATAATTTCTATCTTGCAGTCCATTTATTAAAAGGAACTTGTTATCAAGAGAACTTGTTATCAAGAGAACTTGGGATTAAGGGAATTTGGGATACTGTTTGAAGTTGGGTTTGCGTTTTTCCAAAAACGCATTCTTTCCTTCCTGAGCTTCATCCGTCAGATAATAAAGCAGCGTTGCGTCACCTGCCAGTTCCTGAATACCTGCCTGACCGTCCAGTTCGGCATTCAATCCGGCTTTAATCATCCGCAAAGCCAACGGGCTGAGCTGCATCATTTCTTCCGCCCATTGCACATATTCGTCTTCCAGTTGCTCCAAGGGAACTACTTTATTCACCAGTCCCATATCCAGCGCTTCCTGTGCATTGTATTTCCGGCAGAGGAACCAGATTTCACGCGCTTTCTTCTGACCTACCACACGTGCCAGGTAAGATGCGCCGAATCCGGCGTCAAAGCTACCCACACGAGGGCCTGTCTGACCGAAGATGGCATTTTCCGAAGCGATAGACAAGTCGCACACTACATGAAGCACGTGCCCGCCACCGATGGCAAATCCGTTCACGGCAGCAATCACCGGTTTCGGGATACTGCGGATTTGTTTTTGCACGTCCAGCACACTCAGACGGGGAACGCCGTCTTTGCCGATATAGCCGCCACGTCCTTTCACATTCTGGTCACCGCCCGAACAGAAGGCTTTATCTCCGGCTCCGGTGATGACAATCACGTCAATATCCGCTTCTTCGCGGCAAATGCGCAATGCGTCACTCATTTCGGCAGTAGTAGTCGGGGTGAATGCATTCCGATAACGTTCACGGTTGATGGTGATACGGGCAATTCCATTATAGTAATCAAAGAGAATATCGTCGTATTCTCTGATGGTTGTCCACTCTCTTTGTGTTGACATAATCTATTTTTGTTTTAATTGGTGATAATAATTTTTCAGCATTCGTGCGTCTTTGTTCTTGCTGGTGAACACTTCCAATAATACAGGGCGTTCCTTCGCTTCCGGTTGAGTAAAAATCTGCATGGTTTCAGCCAGTTCTTCCTCATTCTCCGCTTGCAGATAAAGGAATCCGCGTTCTTCCGCCCAACCTTTGGCAGTTGTTTGATGAACGGCTACAATAAACTTCTGCGAAGTACCCGACATCTTGAGTCCCGGCAAGGTATGGAAAATCTCCCCGCCACCATTATTCAACAAAAGAATACGCAGGTTGGGACGGACATTCACATTCCACAACGCATTCATGTCGTAGAAGAAACTCAAATCCCCGATGGCTATAAAATTCAGCTTATCGGAAGCTGCCGCATAGCCGACAGCCGTAGAAAGCGAACCTTCAATGCCACTCGTCCCCCGATTGCAGCAGACTTCAATCGTAGAGGGAATGGCATATAACTGGGCATAACGGACGACCGAACTATTCGCCAGATGCAAGGCGCATGATTCCGGCAAGGACTTTATCAATGCACCGACAGCCGCCATCTCCGAATAGGCAAATTCCGGTTCGGGGATGATTTTGCAATAATTCTCCCACACACGGGGGTATTCAGGAGTACGATTGTCGAGCAGGCTCGCTATCTTTTCCAAGAATTCGAACGGGTCCATTTCAATCACGGTAGTCAATGAACCGTAGAGGTCGACCACTTCACCGTCCGGCGATACGTGCCAATGTTCTTTGGGCGGATGCTGGCGAAGGAACTTCTTCAATCGTTTGGAGACGACGTGCCCGCCATAAGTAATCAGCAGTTCGGGAGACATCTGGTCTATTTTCTCTTCGGGCATGGCATAGAGTGCCGCGTCGAAGTTCTTCACCGGGATACCGGGAACAGTCTGATTGCCGATATGCTCCGTCAGCCAGGCAAAGTGCTTATATAATAATTTGGTATATCTCTTTTCAAACAGATAGATAAGGTTCATCTGACCGACAATAATCATCCGTTTCTGATATTTGTTCATGCGGTCGATGAGGTCGTTGTAATCACGGTCGTAGACGTTCAAGCCTTGATAACGCGTGATGACACGTACTTCGGGCAAGGCATCCGCCGTAAACTGGAACAACGGTTCGGAAATAGGGACATTGATATGAACCGGCCCCTTTCCGTGATGGTTCATCTCCAATAGGGCTTCATTTATCAGGCGGTTGCAGTACCATTCATCTTCATCCGTGTGAATCTCCGGAAGATTGACCGACTTCTTGACCAGCGACTGGAATACACCCGGTTGCGGAAGTGTCTGCCCGTCCATTTGCCCTATCCAGGCTGCGGGACGGTCGGCAGAAATGACAACCAGAGGAACATTCTGATAGAAGGCTTCTGCCACAGCCGGATGGAGATTCAATAATGCCGTTCCGGAAGTGCAGCAGATTGCGGCAGGCTTGCCACCATTCAACGTAAGCCCGATGGCGAAATACCCCGCACTCCTTTCGTCTGTCACCGCATAACAGGTAAAATCAGGATGGTTGGACAAGGTATGCACGATAGGTACGTTACGGCTGCCCGGACACAATACAATTTTAGTAATCCCGTGCGCCTGAAGCAACGCAACCAGTTGGAGTATGTTCTTCTTATCTGTGTACATGATGGTTAGTGATTAGTGAATTAGTGATTAATAAGCTATCAGCCGTTTCATGGTCTGCAACTTCTTTTCCGTTTCCAGCCATTCGTCGTCCAGTTCCGAAGAAGCCAGTAATCCGCCGCCGGCATAAAGGGTCAGTTGCTCGTCTTCGATATGCATACAGCGCAGGTTCACATACAAATCCGTCCTTCCGTCGGGGTCGAGCCATCCGATAAAACCGGAATAGTAACGGCGGTCGTAACCTTCGTTTTCCAATATGAACTGATAGGCTTCTTCCTTGGGAAGCCCGCATACGGCAGGTGTCGGGTGCAGAACTTTCAGAAGATTTCCCAAATCCTTATTATCTTTCAAGGAGAAATGAAAATCCGTTTTCAGATGCGACAATGCTCCGGCATAGGCAGGATAAGGCCCGTTCTCCGTAGAACATATGCCTAATGAAAGAAGTTGCCGGCGGATATAGGATGCTACATAATCCTGCTCTTTCCGGTTCTTCTCATCCCACGCTTGCGGTAATTTGCCGTCCTGCAAAGGTTGCGTTCCGGCCAGTGCGACGGTGTTCCATCCGTCTTTTTCGCCCGACAGGATGATTTCGGGCGTGCTACCTAGCCAGATACCCGTCTGAGGGGTGTAGCATAAGTATATATAAGAATGGATATACCGTTTGCAAGCCGCACGGAACACTGATGAGGGAGAGAAATCCGGCATCTGACCGATAACGAGTTCGCGGGATAGCACTAATTTGTCAAAAGTCTCGTCGCGTAAGGCATTTATGAACGTATGGAAGCACGCGGCATACTTATCCGTACAAGTATTCAGAAAAGTTTCCTGCCCTTGCGTCTGCCCGGCTTTCTCCTGTTCTCCGTCCGTATCCACGTCCATCGGCAAGGGCTGTCCCGATTGGTCCGGTTGTATCAGCACAATCGGACATGTCTCGCTCACCCGGAACGGGGCGATGACAAATCCCCGCTGCCCGTTCAGGTCTTTGAGGTCGTAGATTAAGCGGACAGTTCCCCCGGCCTGTGTCAGCAGACGAGGGGTTCTCTCCCCGGGAATACGGTAAACGGCAAACGGCTGTTTTTGCCGGATGAATGTATCAATAGCTGTCAGATTACTTATTTCTTCGTCAATCATCTTTTTTTCATAACACTGTTGACTACCCGTATGGAAGACACCAGTTTGTTAGTTGAGGTAAAGACGTCTACATTCCATACATGGGATGAACGTCCTTTGTGTACAATGGTCGCTACTGCCCGCACGGTATCTCCTTCGTGGGCAGAAGAGATGTGGTTTCCACTGACTTGCATTCCTACTACAATTTCGTCAGGCTGGCAAAGAATCATTGAACCCAGTCCGGCAACCGTCTCCCCCAACGCAAGAGTAGCACCGCCATGCAATATTCCGAAAGGTTGACGTGTACGATGGTCTACGGGCATTGTGGCTTCTACACGGTCTTCATCAGCATAGGTATATTGAATACCCAGGTTTCCCATTAATGCGTGGCGTGCCTGTGCATTCAACTGGTCAAGGGGGATTTCCGCTGCACGGACTTCGGCGATAATCGCTTTTTCGACAGCAAGAGCTACTCCGTCTTCTTCATTTGAAGTTGTTACATAGTCGGCACAAGCCTTCACCGAATCCTGAGAATGTCCCATAGCTACACCCAGTCCGGCCAATTGAAGCATGGTTACGTCACACACGCCGTCGCCGATGGCAATCACTTCTTCGCGTGTCACGCCCAACACTTCGAGCAGGGCGCCTAACGTATTCGCCTTGTCAATGGCACAGGGAACTACTTCGAGGAAGTACGGCTCGGAACGGAAAACATCCAATGCTCCGTTCAGGCGTCTCTTCCAATGTTCTTCCAAGCCGACAAGCGCTTCTTCGTCATCGCTGACGAGCATACATTTGCAGGGAGCGAAATCAATAGCTGCGGAAAATTCGTCTTCCCGAATCACTTGCAGGTTGTTCAGTCGGGCTTCACTTTGGATATGTTCGTTTTCGGGAGAATCCGTAATAATCGTATCATCGTGATACGTGAATAACGCGAAGCCATTCTTGCGGGCTTTCTTTTCCAGGTAAGGAAGCATTTCGGGGTTGATACGGCGTTCGAACAGGATTTCTCCGTTCTGTGCATTGATTATCTGGCAACCGTTATAAGAAAGGAGAAAGCCGCCATAGTTTCCAAGTTCAAGAGACTTCGCCAGCGGCAGCAAACCATAAGTCGGTCTGCCCGAAGCCAGCACGATACGTACTCCCATCTGCTGAATTTTCAACAAAGCGGCCAGTGTACGTTTACTAATTTCTTTCGCATCATTAAGCAGTGTTCCGTCTACATCCAGGACCAATAATTTATACTTCATGGCTACACGATTTTGATTTAGATTACAAAGGTAGGAAATTGAGTGAACGACAGAAAGCGTAAACAGATAAAAATTACTTTAA
>PPYF01547084.1_pt1 | contig 12740 bp, 11 predicted proteins | sample 1559871 | NCBI WGS metagenome assembly PPYF01 (sample SAMN08240021, study PRJNA423297) | Human gut metagenome, whole genome shotgun sequencing project. | reverse complement strand
TTTCCCAGCCCAGCGCCACCTACCGGGTCAATGAGCTGGCCCAAAAGGGCGTGATCGAAAAGATCCCATCCCCGCGCGATAAAAGGGAATGCCGCCTGCAGGTGGGGGATGACTACCGCCGCAAAACGCTGGAGGCCCCCGGCCGCATCGAGCGGCTGCTGGGCCAGCTCTGCAGCCGTTTTACCCCGCAGCAATTGGATACCACCGCCGCCGTGCTGGATGCCTTCCTCTCGGCACTGGAACATGAGGAGGAACATGAAGAATGATCGATCTGTTTGAAAAATGCCGCAAACCGTCCCTGGCCAGCGAGCTCAAGGAAAAAGGCATCTATCCCTATTTCCACGCGCTGGAAAGCCGCCAGGCCCCGGAGGTCATCATGGAGGGCCGCCGCCGCATCATGCTGGGCTCCAATAACTATCTGGGCCTTACCACCTGCCCGGAGGTCATCGAAGCCGGGATCAAAGCGTTTGAGCAGTACGGCACCGGCTGCTCCGGCTCCCGTTTTCTCAATGGTACGCTGGAAATGCATTTGGAGCTGGAAGCGGAGCTCGCCAAATTTCTGCGCAAGGAGGCCGTCGTCACCTTTTCCACCGGCTTCCAGTCCAATCTGGGCATCATCAGTGCCATTGTCGGCCGGGGCGATGTTGTCATCTGCGATAAGGAAAACCATGCCAGCATCTACGATGGCTGCAAATTGAGCTACGGCAAGATGCTGCGCTTTGACCACGCCGATATGGAGGACCTGGAGCGCCAGCTGCAAAAGGTGCCGCAAAACGCCGGCTGCCTTATTGTCACCGATGGTGTGTTCAGCATGGGCGGCGATATTGCCAAGCTGCCGGAAATTGTACGCCTGGCCAAGCAGTACGGCGCCCGTGTCATGGTGGATGACGCCCACGGCCTTGGCGTTCTGGGCGAAGGCGGCCGGGGCACGGCCAGCCACTTTGGCCTGGAAGATGAAGTAGATATCTACATGGGCACCTTCAGCAAGTCGCTGGCCAGCCTGGGCGGCTACATGGCCTCCTCCCATGAGGTTGCCGAATATGTCCGCCATGCTTCCCGGCCGTTCATCTTCTCGGCTTCCATCACACCGGCTTCCTGCGCCACCGCCCTGGCGGCGCTGCGCTACCTGGAGGCCCACCCTGAGATCGTGGATCGTCTTAATGCCCTTTCGGCCTATGCCCGGGACGGCCTGCGGAAAAAGAAGGTCAAGATCATTGAATCCACCACCCCCATCATCCCGCTGTATACCTACACCGTGGAAAACACCCTGACCGCCGCCCGCCAGCTGTATGATGCCGGGGTCTATGTCAACCCGGTGCTGCCGCCCGCTACCCCCCCTGCCGAGTGCCTGCTGCGCACCAGCTACATGGCCACCCTTACCGAACCGCTCATCGATGAAGCGGTCGAGATCATTGGCAGCGTGCTGGGGGAAAAAGTATGAGTAAAGTAGTCATTATCACCGGGGGCAGCAGCGGCATAGGGCTGTGCACCGCGGCCGCCCTGCGGGACCGCGGCTGCAAGGTCTACGAGCTGAGCCGCCGGGACAGTGAAGTAGAGGGCATTACCCACCTGAGATGCGATATCACCGATGAGGAGCAGATAAAAACCGCCGTGGCCCAGAATTTACCGAAACAAGCGACGCCCAGCGCCTTTTCGATGTCAACTTTTTTGGCATGGTGCGCATGAACCGGGCCATCCTGCCGCTGATGCGGGAGCAGGGCCACGGCCGCATCGTCAATCTCAGCTCGGTGGCGGCACCGGTGCCCATTCCCTTCCAGACCTACTATTCCGCCGGAAAGGCCGCCGTAAACAGCTACACCATGGCCCTTTCCAATGAGGTGAAGCCCTTTGGCATCACGGTGGCCGCCGTCATGCCCGGCGATATCAAAACCGGCTTTACCGCCGCCCGCCAGAAAAACATCATCGGAGATGATATTTACGGCGGACGCATCAGCCGCAGCGTGGCCGGCATGGAAAAGGACGAACAGACCGGCATGGATCCGGCCGCGGCCGGGCGGTTTATTGCCAATGTGGCCCTAAAGAACAGCCGCAAGCCGCTTTATACCATCGGTTTTGCCTACAAGGGTGCTGTTTTCCTCACCAAAATATTGCCCGCGCGCTGGCTGAACGGACTCATTGGCATGATCTACGCAAAGTAACAGTTCCCCACACCTCCGCCCAAACGGGGGTGTTTTTCTATGCTCCTTCGCTGGCCGCCGAAGGACGAGAGCCGCAGGAATCCCTGCGTGTTCCGAGATATTCAATTTTCAAGGTGCTGGTGGGAGGCAGGTTCCCGCTGGGGCAGACCCCCAAATTGCCCGATGAGGTCTGCTGAATAAATTTTAGGCCGGCGCCCCTGTTTGACCGGTGGGGCCGAAAGGCTCTCGATTTGTTTGGCCGGCGAGAGAACCGACACGAAAAGAATTTTTGCCGGTGAGAAAAGTCCTTTCACTAATACGGCAAAATCGCCCCTTTTTTGCAGTCCAAAGGTTAATATTTCACTTTTATTTACGAAAGGTTTACAATATAGGGAAATACTGGGCGTGATTTATATAAAAGCTAGGCTTTACTGTGTGTTTTTCCCTTGTATTTTTTATGAAATAAATCCATGTCAAAAGACCCGCCGCAGGAGCTTTTCCTATGACGGGTCCTTTTTACGGTTGGGTAGCCCAGACGGTTATCTTACTTTCTTTTCTTTTGGACGGCCAGTGCCATCACCAGTGCCCCGCCCCAAAGGAGAACGGGCAGCGTTTGGCCGCCGGCGGCACCGGTGGCGGGATTACTGCCGCTCTGAGAGGTGGTATCCCCCGCGATAATGGTGATGGTGGAGGAGGCCCCGGCCTGATAGGCGACGCAAACGGGCGACATACTGGTAAAGTGTACCCGCAGGGCCTGACACAGCTGCCAGGTGATCTCCCGCGCTTCCGCTGCCGTAAAGCGGGCCCCGCGCAGAAGCTCCGCCAGAGAATCGCCCTCGATGTATTCTTCCAGCACCGCAACCCTGCCATTTTCCCCTGCTACCTCCATGATCTGCGGCAGGTAAGGGCAGGAAATGGGGAGCAGCTTTTGGTACACTTCTCCGCTGCCCTCATAGTGGCGAAAAACCAGCCGCTTTCCATTTTGTTTTGCAACAGCAAAACACTGCCGCGCGGGCCGGTTTTCATCACGCGTACAGTTTCATAATCCGCTGCCACGCTATGCAGCAAATACTGATAAATGGCGGCTTCCCCCTTTTTCACTATGCACCGGGCATATTGATTTCATCAACACAAAACAGTATTATTATACGGTAGACAGTCACCATTGTAAAAGCGGTATTCCTGTGAAAAACACCGATGATCTCCGGCAGGAATTGATGGAGGCCCATGACCTGGACCAATTTTTATCCGATAATGAAGAGAATTTCATCAATAACAGCGTCTGCGAGCTGTTGAACCAGCTGTTCCGGAAGCGGAATATTTCCAAAGCCACACTGGCTAAGCAATCCGGCATGAGCGAGGTATATCTCCATCAGGTTTTTGCCGGCCGGCGCAATCCCTCCCGCAGCCGCCTTTTGTGTCTTTGCTTTGGCCTGCAAACCACCGTGGAGGAAACACAGGAGCTCCTAAAGCAGTGCGGCTTTGCCCGTCTTTATTCCAAAAGCCGTCGTGATGCCATCATTCTGTACGGTATTCTGAATGGCCAGGATCTTTTTGCCGTGAATGACAAGTTATTTGCTGAAAACGAAGAATCCCTATACTAAAAAGCAGCGGAGAAGCCCTTACCGGCTCCTCCGCTTTTTTTCGAGATTTTTTATTCCGCGCAAACCTGCTCCAGCAGCGCACGGGCTGCCGGGCGAGTGTAGTAGCGGGGCACCGGGTAGGTGCCGTGGCACTCCTGGAATGCCTCTTTTATCACCGCGTCTATCTCCGCACGCGGGAATTCCGCCAGCCGTTCCGGCACACCGCCGGTCTGATTCATCGCGGCAATGCTTTCCACAAAGGCGCGGGCACGGGTGCTTTCATCGGAATCGCCGCTGATGCCGCAAATTTGCGCCATGCGGGCCAGGCGGGGCGTACTGACGGGCAGATAGTACTCCATGATGTGGGGCAGCAGAACCGCATTGGCCAGGCCGTGGGCCACCCCATACCGCCCGCCGATGCTGTGGGCAAAGGCATGAACATAGCCCACATAGGTCCGGGTAAAGGCCATACCGGCCAGGAAGGAAGCCACCAGCAGCTGCTCCCGCATTTCCACATTTTTGGGCTCTTCCCGCACCACCGGCAGCGCCTCGTAGATCATTTTGGCGGCCATTTCGGCATAGCGGTCGGTCTCCGGGGTGGCGTAGGTGGAAACATAGGCCTCCAGGGCGTGGGTCAGAGCATCCATTGCGGTGTGGATGGTATTCCCCTGCGGCAGGCCGACCGTCAGCTCCGGATCGAGGATGGCGGCAAAGGGCACGAGCTTGGGATCGAGGATCTGGCGCTTGCGGTGGGTCGCGGTCCCACTGATGACGGCGGCGATGGTGGTCTCGCTGCCGGTGCCGGCCGTGGTGGGAACCGCAATGAGCGGCATCGGCTGCTTTTTCACCTTTAGGGTGCCGACCAGCTTTTCGGCGGGCTTATCCAGCACCGAGCCGCCGCCCACCGCCAAGATGGCATCACAGCCGGCGGCACAGCTTACGGCCTCCTCCACCACCCCAAAGGTGGGGTCGGGGCTGACACGGTCAAAGACGACCGCTTCCATCCCGTTTTCTTTGAGCTCCGAAAGGGTTTGATCCAGCTGGCCGCGGCGCATCATGCCGGGGGTGGTCATCACCAGCACCCGGCGGCTGCCGGTCTGCCGCAGCAGCTCCGCCGCCTGGCGCAGCCGCCCGGCTCCGATGTAGGTAAGGGGGGTGGGCTTTTTGACGGCCATAACGACCGGTTTGCGGAGGGCGACGATAAGGCGGGGAAAGAATGACATAGTAGAGATCTCCTTTCGGGTCTGTAAAAATGGGGTCGGCAGCAGGCGGGGGCTGCCGGGAGGAAGGGCCCGCTGGGCGCCCGCCCGGCAGGGCGGGCAGAGGCGGGGCGCAGCCCCGCCTACGGCGGCGGAGCCGCCGGCCCAGCGGGCCCACTCGGCTTCTGCACAGGGTTTGCCAAGGGCAGCGAGCACCGGGCCAGGCCCCTGCACCAGCTGTAAATACAAATATCCGGCCTGCCAAATGGATTCGGCAAGCCGGGATTTTTCGGGAAATTACGGCTCCGGAGAGGCCGCGGTCATATCCAGCTCTACTTTTTCGGTGGGAATCGCCGGCTCCTCCCCGGCATTGGCATCACCCAACTCGGATTTTTCGCTGTTCTCATCATCATCCCACAGGCTACTGCTCCAGTCCTTCGCATTGGAAGCGGGGTTCTCCCCGGAGGATTCATCGGATTTGGTACCGGAATTGGTATTATCCGTCCCGTTTTCCTCAGGAGCAGGGGTCGGGTCGGGCTCCTCCAGCTGCGGCAGGGCGGAGAGGATACACACCGGCTGGCCGTTTTCATCCAGCTCGATGCCAAGGATCTGGCGGCCCTCCGGGGACTGATACAACAGCTCCACCATATCCTCCGCCGGGCGGAACAGATAAACGGCCTGTTCATTCTCATTTCCCTGCAGGAACAGCAGATGGTCGGCATCCAACCAACGGGCATCTATGATAAGGCCGACACGCTGCTGGCAGAGGACAGCTTTCACTGTAGAAAAATCAGCGGTGCAGTACACCAAGTCGCCGGCGGCGGTGCTGTAATAGGCCAGGCCGCCCTCCTCGCAGGAGACCAGCCGATTGGGGATGAAATCCACACCATCCTCATCCATCAGGCAGCGGAACTGGGTCTCGCTGAGCAGGGGGTAAAACAGGGCAAAGCCCTCCTCCTGGGAGTTCATGGTCAGCAGGTCGGGGGACTGCTCCGGCGGAACTGTTTTGTCCTCCGGGTCGGTGGTATATTGGTCGGGCTGCTTTTCCACTACGGTAAGGGCGGGGCCATTTGCGGCAAAAAGCGTGTTTTCATCGGGAGATTCCGGGGCGGCGCTGCCGCAGGCGGCAAAGCCAAGCAGGACGATGCCGACAGCAGCCATCATCCAAACGGTTCGTTTCATGGGGCATCGCCCTCCTTTCGCGGATTCTGTAACCATTATAGCGGGTAAATTGTGAACAAATCTACCATCCCGGTTGGTTATTTTAAGAACTTGGGAGATGGGCGGCATTTTTCCGCGGGCCCTTCTTCTCCATAAAAATCAAGACGCCGTCTGCATCTGCAAACAGCGTCCTTTTTCGGTGGGTGATCGACTGTTACTGCAGGATGTAAACCAGCAGGGTGATCACAACAAAAATGATAGCCAGGATCTTGGTCAGCTTGGAAAGCTTGGCATTGGCAGAACGGTCATTGCTGTCATTGAGGAAAGCGCTGACGCCGGCCAGAGCGGTGATACCATCGCCCTTGCCCTCCTGCAGGGATACCACAACGATAATAAGAATGCTGATCACGATCATGGCGACCGCGCCGATAATAGCGAGAGTGGACATCTTTTTACCTCCAATAATTACACCCTGTCCGGTACAGGGCATCATTCGACTACAAAATGATACCACAAACCGCGGCGATATGCAAGCCTTTTTTGGGCAAAAACAAGACCCGGAGGAGAAAAAGCACCGTGGCGCCTTGTTCCCGACCGGGCGTGTGGGAAACGCCCGGCCACGCAAACGCCCTCCGGGAATTTCTCACTGGTAGTATGGCCCGCCGGGGCGGCTTTTATGCAGCCGGCCGGATGGGCCCCGCAGGGCGGCGCCGCAGGCGCCGTAGGCCGGGCGGAGCCCGGCCAGGCCCGCCCGGAGGGCGGGTCCCTACGGGGCCGCAGCCGCCGGCTGCATAAAACCGGGGTGGGGGCTGCCGCGGGAGCGAGCCCGCTCCCGGCAGGAATTCAGAAAATCAAAGCTGGAGCTGTTCCCCTACTTCCAGGTCCCGCACAATGCCGCCGGTAGCCGGCAGATTTTTGGTGCGCAGGCGGTGATCATTGGGCACCATGTCGGGCTGGTAGGGCGCGGCCTCCACCACGCGGGCCCCCTTCTTGGAAAGGGTCATGACCTGGACGCCCTGGGTATCACGGGCGGCCTTGGAAAGGATCATGGCCGTATGGAAAATGAGCATACGGGAAGCCGACGAACGCAGCAACAGCTCGGTATCCTGCGGCAGGTAGGCGGCATATACCAACGGAGATTTGGTGTTGAAGGCCCCGGTGAGTTTTTTGCGGCGGGTCTTGGTCTCGTAGCTGGCCATATCCACCTTGGCGGCCTTGCCGTTTTCGAAGATGAACAGCATATAGCCCTCATATTTGGTGAACAGGGCCATATAGACCGGCACTTCGCCGGTATCCATGCCCAGCTTGCTGGCCACATAGTCGCCCATTACGCTGGCCTTAGTATCCTCAAATTCTGCTACGCGGGATTTATATACCTGGCCCAGATTGGTGAAGAACATCAGCTCGGCGGCATTGGTGGTATCCATCTCCTGGGTGATGGCATCGCCCTCCTTGAGCTTCTGCTCCCCGCTCATGCGCAGCGACTGGGGGGTGATCTTCTTAAAGTAGCCCTCCCGCGTGAAGAAGACCCGCACCGGATAATCCGGTACTTCCTCCACCGGTTCCTCCTCCATCTGCTCCACCTCGTACAGTACCTCGGTTTTACGGGGGGCGCCGTATTCCTTGGCGATGGCGCGCAGCTGATTGACGATGATGGTATCCACCTTGCGAGGGCTCTTGAGGGTATCCTCCATCTCGGCGATCTCACCGGTCAGGCTTTCAATCTCCTCGGTGCGCTTGAGGATATACTCCCGGTTGAGGTGGCGCAATTTGATTTCCGCCACATATTCGGCCTGGACTTCATCGATGCCGAAGCCGATCATCAGGTTGGGGATGACCTCAACCTCCTCCTCGGTTTCCCGCACGATCTTGACGGCCTTATCGATATCCAGCAGGATCTTTTTCAGCCCCTGTAAGAGGTGCAGCTTTTCCTTTTTGCGCTGCAGATCGAAATAGATGCCCCGGCGGACACATTCCCGGCGGAAGGCGGTCCATTCCTCCAGCAGCTCCCGAACGCCCAGCACCCGGGGCGAGCCGGCGATGAGAACATTGAAATTGCAGCTGAAGCTATCCTCCAGCGGCGTCATGCGGAACAGCTTCTGCATCAGCTTTTCGGGATCGGTGCCCCGCTTGCAGTCGATGGTGAGCTTGAGGCCGCCAAGATCGGTTTCATCTCGCATATCGCTGATTTCCCGGATCTTGCCCAGCTTAATGAGATCGACGATCTTATCCATAATGGCTTCCACCGTGGCAGTGGGAGGAATTTCGGTAATTTCGAGGCAGTTGTTGGATTTATCGTAATGATAGCGGCTGCGTACCCGCACGCTGCCCCGGCCGGTGGAATAGATTTTATCCAGTTCGGCTTTATCATACAGCAAAATGCCGCCGCCGGGGAAATCGGGAGCGATGAGGGTATCGGCGATATTGTGCTCCGGGTCGCGGATCAGCGCCGCCGTCGTTTCGCAGACCTCGGCCAGATTGAAGGAGCAGATATTGCTGGCCATGCCGACGGCGATACCGGTATTGTTATTCACCAGCACCGAGGGGAAGGTGACCGGCAGCAGCGTGGGCTCCTTTACCGTGCTGTCGTAGTTATCCACAAAATCGACGGTATCTTTATCGATATCGGCGAAGAGCTGGGTGCAGATCTTTTCCAGCTTGACCTCGGTATAACGGGAGGCGGCGTAGGCCATATCGCGCGAGTAGGCCTTGCCGAAGTTGCCCTTGCTATCCACAAAGGGAACCAGCAGGGCCTCATTGCCGCGGGCCAGGCGCACCATGGTATCGTAGATGGCGGCATCGCCATGAGGATTGAGCCGCATGGTTTGGCCCACCACATTGGCGGATTTAATACGGCCGCCGGTAAGGAGGCCCATTTTATACATAGTGTATAAAAGCTTGCGGTGCGCGGGCTTAAAGCCGTCGATCTCCGGAATGGCGCGGGAGACGATGACGCTCATGGCATAGGGCATATAGTTTTCCCGCAGCGTTTCGGTAATGGGCTGCGAGACGACCTGCCCGGCGCCTTCGATATGGCCGCCCTTTACCACGCGGCGGTCAATTTGCGGTTCCTTTTTCTTTTTGGGTGGCAATTGTGCTTCCTCCCTTTAGTCTATTTGTTATATCAAGACTTGATTATACGATATGTTATGGATTGCGCGGAGGGTGGGGCCGGGCCCGCCGGGCGTTCCGGCGCAGCCGGAACCAGCGGGCGAAGTCCGCTGAGTCCGCCGAAGGCGGGCTGCCCGGCGGGCTATGGCCAGGATCCTGCACCGGCCAAAAATTACTCCTTGTAATACCCTGCCGCACGCAGGATGAGCGAGAGAGCCTTGAGCGCCGCGAAATGCCGGATCAGATTCCGGGCGTCGGCATCGTGGCGGTCGATGAAAAGGCGGCTGACATGGCTGTATTTTTCGCTGGATACCGCCACAAAAACCAGCCCGACCGGTTGACCTTCACTGGCCGTAGGACCGGCATTGCCAGTCACCCCAATGCCGATATCCGCTCCCGATTTTTTGCGAACGGCTTCCGCCATGGCAGCGGCGGTCTCGGCACTCACGGCGGTGTACTGCTCAATGATAGCCGGATCAACACCCAGCACCTCGGCTTTTACGGTGTTGTTGTAGCTTACAATACCGCAGCCAAAGACAGAGGAAGCCCCAGGGACTTCGGTGAGCCGGGCTGCCACCAGGCCGCCGGTGCAGCTTTCCGCGGCAGCGACGGTCAGGCCTTTTTTCCTCAGGGCCTGTACCGCAGCGGTTTGCAGGTCAGGCACATCGATGCCGTAGCAGTAGTCCCCTGCCGCGGCCAGTATTTTCTTTATCGCGGGCTGAAGCAGCGCTTCGGCGTCCTCGCCCTCCGGCAGAGAGGCCGTGACACGCAGCTTAACCTCGCCGGTGCCGGCGTAGGGAGCAATGGTGGGGTTTTTACTTTCGGCCATCAGGTCGTGCAGCTTATACTCCAGCTCCGATTCCCCAATGCCATAAAAGTGCAGCTCGTGGCTCACCAGGCGCTGGCCCTTTTGCATCAGGTGCGGCAGCAGCTCATTTTGCAGCATGGGGCGCATTTCCCGTGGCGGGCCGGGCAGTACCGCCACCTTCTTACCGTCCGCTTCCATCAGGCAGCCGGGGGCGGTGCCATTGGGATTGCGCAGTACAATGCAGCCTTCCGGCAGCCAGGCCTGTTTTTCATTGGTGGGGGCCATTTCCCGGTGAGCGCGGGCAAAGTATTCCTCAATTTCTTTGAGGCACTCCGGGTGGAGCACCAGCTTTTTGCCCATGCAGGCGGCGACGGTCTCTTTGGTCAGGTCATCGTAGGTTGGGCCCAGCCCGCCGGTGGTGATGACGATATCGGCCCGGGAAAGGGCCAGCTTTACCGCCTCGGCCAGGCGCGCGGGGTTATCCCCTACCACACTGCTGTGGTAGAGGTTGAACCCAATTCCGGCCAGGGCCGCCGCGATCTCGGTGGCATTGGTATTCAGGGTGCTGCCCATCAGCAGCTCGGTGCCCACACAGATGATCTCCGCTGTTTTGCCCTGCATTGTTTCGCCTTCTTTTCGGGGGATTTAAGAGATATCGGCCAGCTCCAGGTACATGCTGCCGTTTTCGGCAATGTAATCCTTGCGGCCCTGCAAATTATCGCCCAGCAGCAGATCGAACATCCTGGCGGTCTCCTCCACATCGGCGGGGGTGACCCGGATGAGCCTGCGGGTTTCGGGGTTCATGGTGGTCAGCCACATCATTTCGGCCTCGTTTTCGCCCAGTCCCTTGCTGCGCTGGAGAGAATACTTGGTCTTGGCGGCATCCAGGTCACGGCAGATCTTGGCCTTTTCGGCATCGCTGTAAGCAAAGTAGGTATCGTTCTTTGCAGTGATCTCGTAAAGCGGGGATTCCGCGATGTAGACATAGCCCTCATTGATGAGGGTGGGAGTAAGACGGTACAGCATGGTAAGAATCAGCGTGCGGATCTGGAAGCCATCCACATCGGCATCGGTGCAGATGACGATTTTATTCCAGCGCAGGTTTTCCAGCGAGAAAGAATTGAGCTCCTTATTGGTCTTGGCGGAGACCTCCACGCCGCAGCCCAGCACCTTCAGGACATCGGTGATGATATCGCTCTTAAAGATGCGGACATAATCGGCCTTGAGGCAGTTGAGGATCTTGCCGCGGACCGGCATGATGGCCTGATATTCACTGTCGCGGCCCATTTTGCAGCTGCCCAGGGCCGAATCGCCCTCCACGATGTAGATTTCCCGGCGGGAGGTATCCCGGCTGCGGCAGTCCACGAATTTTTCCACCCGGTTGGCCAGATCGATGCTGCCGGCCAGCTTTTTCTTGAGGTTGAGGCGGGTCTTTTCGGCATTTTCCCGGCTGCGCTTATTGATAAGCACCTGCTCACCGATTTTGGCGGCGTCATCGGGATTTTCGATGAAATAGACCTCCATCTGGTGCTTGAGAAACTCGGTCATGCACTCGTAGATGAACTGATTGGTGATGGATTTTTTGGTCTGGTTTTCGTAGGAGGTCTGAGTGGAGAAGCTGGAGGACACCAGCACCAGGCAGTCCTGCACATCCTGGAAGCTGATCTTGCTTTCATTCTTGAGGTATTTATTGTTATTTTTGAGCCAGGCGTCGATCTGATTGACCAGCGCCACCTTGACGGCACGCTCCGGGGAGCCGCCGTGCTCCAGGAAGCTGGAATTGTGGTAGTACTCGGTGATATTGACCCGGTTGGAGAAGCAGAGGGCGACCCCCAGCTTGACCCGGTAATCCTCCTTATCCTCGCGGTCGCGGCCGGTGCGCTCCCCCGTCCAGTACTGCACGGGGGTGAGGGGGTTCTCCCCCGCCAGCTCCTCGCAGTAATCCCGGATGCCGTTCTGGTAGCAGAAGGTCTCCTCGGCAAAGCCCTTCTCCTGCTGGTCCCGCAGCAGGAATTCCACGCCAGGGTTGACCACCGCCTGCCGCTTGAGGACATCGGTGTAGTACTCCCGCGGGATGGCGATATCGGTGAATACCTCAAGATCGGGCTTCCAGCGGATGCGGGTGCCGGTCTGGCGGCCAGTATAGGGCTCGGCTTTCAGTCCGCCAATATTTTCGCCTTTTTCAAAATGGAGATTATAGCGCTTGCCGTCCCGCAGCACCTCCACATCCATGTATTCCGAGGAATACTGGGTGGCACAGGAGCCAAGACCGTTTAGACCGAGGGCGTACTCGTAGTTGCCGTCGCCGGTGCCGTCGTACTTGCCGCCGGCATACAGCTCACAAAAGACCAGCTCCCAATTGTAGCGCTGTTCCTTGGGGTTATAATCCACCGGGCAGCCGCGGCCAAAATCCTGTACCTCCACGCTGCCATCGGCATAGCGGGTGGTGATGATCTTTTTGCCGTAGCCCTGCCGGGCTTCATCGATGGCATTGGAGAGGATCTCGAATACCGAGTGTTCGCAGCCCTCCAGACCATCGGAGCCAAAGATGACGCCGGGGCGCTTCCGGACGCGGTCGGCGCCCTTCAGGGTGGAAATACTCTCATTGCCGTATTCCTTTTTTGCTTTTGCTGCCATGGCAGTTCCCCCATATCTCGTAGTTTACCAAGTATATTGTACCAACATTTTGGGCACCGGTCAAGCGGTGCGAACATTTTTTCTTTTTGTGCTGGGTGAGGAG
>PPYF01172259.1_pt1 | contig 12740 bp, 10 predicted proteins | sample 1559871 | NCBI WGS metagenome assembly PPYF01 (sample SAMN08240021, study PRJNA423297) | Human gut metagenome, whole genome shotgun sequencing project. | reverse complement strand
GGATTTATAAAGCTGCGTTCGCTGCCAGCAAGGCATTCGCTATTGCACAGTCTCTGGTTTCGATCCAGCAGGGGATAGCGATGGCAGCTGCCAACCCGTTTCCGTACAACATCGCTGCGATGGCATCCGTTGCAGCGGCGACGGCGAGCATCGTTTCTAATATCGCAGCTGTTGCGGATGTCGGTTTTGCTGCCGGTGGTTTTACGGGCCCGGGCGGGAAATACCAGCCCGCCGGGATAGTTCATAAAGGCGAGTATGTTTTTGACCAGGCTGCAACCAACCGGATCGGCGTCTCGAACCTTGAGGCTCTACGCAATGGTGGTTCTCTGGATGCGACATTGAGCAAACCGGGTTTCGGTACGGGGGCGCAGAACGTCAATAACAACAGTAATTCAACTGTATTCAGCCCCCAGATTCAGCAGGACTTCCATATTCAGCAGGGTGTAACGCCTGAGCAGATGGATATGTCTCTCGCCAACACCGCAAAGAAGGCGACGACAGACGCAGTGGATCAGGTGGCGAACCAGATTGTCCGGGGTAACGGGAAAGTGGGTAACGCAATGCGAGGAACGTACACCGGAAGGAGAACGACCTGATGGCTGAAAAATACTACCCTCACGATTATCTTCCCATGCCGCTTCAGGACGGTTATGCATTTCAGCCAGTCAGTCCGTTAAAGCGCACCGAAATGACCACCGGCCGCGCCCGTCAGCGCCGCGCGTTTATTTCGACGCCGACACAGGCAAATGTGCAGTGGTTTTTCGAAAACGATGCTCAGGCTCAGCTTTTTGAGGGCTGGTATCACGAAACCATCACTGACGGCGCCGACTGGTTTTTTATGCGGTTGCAAACGCCGCTGGGCGTTGAACTCTACAAATGCCGGTTTACGGAAATCTATCATGGGCCGACTCTTGTCGCCCCTATTTACTGGCAGTTCTCCGCGACGCTTGAGTTGTGGACTCGACCTGTTCTAGGCGATGGCTGGGCTGAGTTCCCGGATTACATCATCAACAGCAGCATCATCGATATTGCACTTAACAGGGAGTGGCCGGAAGCATGACCAGTCCGACTTTGAAACGGCTGTACGCCTCTTCCGGTGAAGAGGTCATTATCAAAACTTTGCAGATCAACATCGGTGATGATGTTATGTATCTCTGTGATGGTTACGACAACGTAACAGCGACGACGGAAACTGGCGAAGAGGTAACATTCATCGCCAGCGCCATCGATGTTGCACTACCGGCGCGGAATAGTGACGGCACGCAGGATTTGCAGTTTGCTATCTCAAACATCAACGGTGAAGCATCAACATCTGTGCGTAGCGCGCTGGAAAATCTGCGTGGCGCCACGGTGACCTACCGACAATATACCTCCGACGATTTAGCCGCGCCCGCAGACCGCCCTTATACCCTGACGGTTAAAAATGGGTACTGGACTGCAACGCAGGCGCAGATTATCGCTGGATACATGAATGTGCTGGATACTGCCTGGCCACGCTATCGCTACACACTCCCGTTCTATCCTGGCTTGCGTTACATGAGTTAATGTTCAGCCATAAATTACTTGATAAGATAAGGATCTTCTTATTGACAGGGATAGAAAAGTGAAACGATTTTTGCTGGTTTCTGCCGTAATTTTACTGGCCGGGTGTTCGGCTAAATACAATACGAACAATATTCAGAGCAACACTGAGCAGTTAGTCAAAGATGCTCCAGTTGCTATTTCCATGCCATCTGATGGGGTATATGAAATCCGCACATATGCTGGCTCTGGAAATTCAACAGCGACTGCATTAAAAGCTGCTTTTTTGCGACATTCAGATAACGTAACGATCTACGCTGATTGTGAAGATGTTACTTGTCTGAAAAATAATCATACAATCCATCATGGATACTACGTTGTTCCTCAGATATTGCATTGGGAGGACAGGGCTACTGAGTGGTCAGGAATTCCAGATAAAATTGAAGTGAAAATTACAATTTATAATGCAGAATCCAACAATCGGATTGCCTCAACGATTATTAGCGGGAAAAGTAAGTGGGCCACATTTGGTGGTGATCACCCACAAGACTTGTTGCCAGAGCCTGTAAACTCGTACATCTCCAGCCTGTATTGAACCGTCAGTAAACTACATTGCAAACCCCGTTTATACGGGGTTTTTTATTGCCTGAAATTCGGAGGCTTAATGTTCAATCAAGATAAATACCTTTCGGTCAAATGGCTGAAGGGCGGGCGCGCTTACCCTGAGCTTGACTGTTTCGGCATCGTGAATGAGGTGCGTCGCGACCTGGGATTACCAGAATGGCCGGATTTTGCCGGGATAACGAAAGATGATGGCGGCCTTAATCGCGAAGCGCGAAAACTGATGCTCTCCCTGCAACGCTGCGAGCCGTGTGAGGGCGCGGGTGTTGCGTGCTATTCAGGCTCAACTGTTACGCATGTTGGCGTTGTTGTGGAACTCAATGGCCGTCTGCATGTGGCCGAATGCAACCCTAAATCCAACGTTTCTTTCACGCCGGTGGCACAGTTTGTTCGCCGCTTCGTTAAAGTGGAGTTCTGGAAGTGACCATCAGAATTTATCCCTCCCGGTTACCTGGCGAACCGCTGGAAACGCATGAACATAGTGCTATCACGATCCATCAGTGGATGACGCGGAACGTTGATAATTATCGCGCTGATATGAAACATCCGATCGCCATTGAAGTGGACGGCGTGAATATACCGGCTGCCGCATGGTTTTATTATGCGATCAGCCCGACAAGTGATGTGCGTATTTATCCGGTCCCTCATGGTGCCGTTGCGCTGGCGTGGGCTGCAATTGCCGTATCTGTTGCTACCGTGGCATATGCGCTGTTCTTTGCGCCTGGCGCATCAGATCCCGGTAGTTTTTCTTCGTCGACAGGCGATTCACTGGACGTTAACCCGGCAAAAGCGAACCGTGCAAAACTGGGCGATCCAATCCGCGAGCTGTTCGGACGCCGCCGAATTTACCCCGATTACGTAGTGCAACCGGTAACCCGGTTCAGTCCTGACGATCCGACAGTGATGACCGTTGAGATGTTCGTTGCTCTGGGGTTCGGACAATTTTCATTCGGGGAAGGGGATATGCGCGTCGGCGCCACGCCAGTTTCATCGCTTGGTGATGGTTTCGCGTACACCGTTTTTCAGCCAGGCCAGAATGTCGCTGGTGATCGCCGTAGCGAAAACTGGTTTAACTCTACCGAGGTTGGCGGGACGTCATCGGGTGCCGGGCTGGATATGGCCCAGACCGCGCCGGATACGGATGATGTTGTGGCGCAGTCGCTGACGGTGTCGGGAAGTACAATCACGTTTAACGGATTAAGCGCTGACGACGATACTGCAACAAACGAGCTGCCTGATTCGTGGGTTGCTGGTGCGACGGTTGAGCTAATCGTACCCGATCAGTTTGTTGTTACCAACGATGGCGCATACAGCCGCATTACCAGTGACAATCTGGCGGAAATCGCCCCTTATGTCGGCATGCCGGTAACGCTCTGGTACAACAGCGTCGACTACAGCCTGTTTATCGCTTCGTATACGCCGCATGCAAACGCGACAGAGGAAGAAGAGGAAGTCACCGCGTCGATAACGCTGGCTTATGAGAATGAAACCGGCGCGCCTTTTACGGGTATTCCTGAGGGGTATATCAGGCTTTCCGTTTCTCACGCTGGATATCAGTACAAAATTTTCGACGTGGACGGCACCAGTGTGACTCTTCAGCGCTTGATTGATGGTGTTGTTGATAACACATGGCCGGGTTTCGTGGCGCGCACCGTGCTTGATTTTGAGGCATCTGGCGTTAACCAGAATGACTCCTGGATGGGGCCATTTCTGGCATGCCCGGATAATGAAACCATCGACATGTTTGAAGTAAATTTCTTCTTCCCGAATGGCATTTGCGGGTACGACAAAAAAGGGAGAAAACAAAACAGAACGGTTCGCTGGGAAGTTCAGTACCGTGTCTATGGCTCTGGTTCTGGCTGGATGAGCAAAACCGGCTCGTATAATACAAAAAATATTAATGGTCTTGGTTTCACTGAGCGCATCACGCTGAGTTCTCCCGGCCTTGTTGAAGTGCGGTGCCGGCGTACTAACGAGCAGGGGCAGGATAACAGCCGCGATAATATGTACTGGCAATCGTTGCGTGGCCGCCTGCTGACCAGACCGTCATCGTACGCTGGCGTAACGACGATGGGGGTCACGGTGGAAACCGGTGGCAAGCTGGCAGCGCAGTCCGATCGCCGGGTGAACGTTGTAGCTACAAGGATTTACGACACTGGCGCGGCGCGCAGCATCTCCGGCGCGCTGTATCACGTTGGTAACTCGCTGGGGCTGGACATGGACACCGACGCCATTGATGCGCTGGAAAGTGCGTGCTGGACGCCGGACAATGAATTTTTCGACTTCGAGACAACCGACAGCACATCTGCGCTGGAGGTTTTGCAGAAGATCGCCAACGCCGGGAAAAGCTATTTTCTGCTGGCAGACGGGCTTGCCTCGGTTGCGCGCGAAGGAGTTAAGCCCTGGTCGGGGGTTATCAGCCCGCATGAGATGACTGAAGACCTGCAAACCGCGTTCGTGGCTCCGTCTGACGACGACTATGACGGCGTGGACGTTACGTATATCAACGGAACGACATGGGCGGAGGAAACGGTGCAGTGCCGGACGCCGGATAATCCAACGCCCGTAAAAATCGAAGACTACACGCTTGACGGTGTGCTCGACCGGGACCGGGTATATCAGATCGGCATGCGGCGGTTGATGAAGTACCAACAGCAGCGGTTGACACATACGACCTCAACAGAACTGGACGCGCTTTGCTATAACGTCGGCGATCGTATCGTGCTGACCGACGATATACCAGGCAGCCAGACGGTTAGCGCGCTGATTGAAGGAATGGTGACTGTGGACGGTATAACGACGTTTACGGTAACCGAGCCGCTGGACTGGTCGTTTCCAAATCCTCGCGTGCTGATACGTTACCAGGACGGCTCAGCTTCATCGCTAATGGTGGCGACCAGTGCAGGCGATTACCGGGTTGCAGTTCCTTACCTGTTGGCATTCGATAACATGATTCTCAATGATCCGGCTATCGAGCCGCCGCGTCTTATTTTTTGCGACTCTTCGCGCGTTGGCTATAACGCCATTATCTCTGAGATCGCGCCTCAATCTGATGGCACGTGCCAGGTAACGGCGAAACAGTATAAACCCAGCTTCTACAATTATGACGATGCCACTTATCCCGGCAATGTAACCTGATCCACACTTCAATCGTATCCGCCGTTGCGGATTACTAAATGAGGCCTATATGACCACCTATAACACCAAAGAACCTCTTGGTTCTGCATCCGCCAAGGTTCTTTATGATAACGCCCAGAACTTTGATCACCTTTCAAATGACCAGGAAAATGAGCTATGGCCTGATCGTTTTGGTAAAAATCGCCTTACATGGCACGGAATGGAAGAGCGTTATAAAACAGCGCTCGCAAACCTCGGTTTAAATCCTGTCGGGACATTTCAGGGCGGGGTGGTTATTAATTCCGCTGGTGACATCATTCAGGATGAGACAACAGGCGCATGGTATCGCTGGGATGATCTCACGACCCTGCCGAAAACCGTTCCGCCAGGCTCTACTCCAGATTCATCCGGCGGTACAGGTGTCGGAAAATGGCTGGCCGTAGATGTCAGCGATGTCTTGCGCCGCGAACTGGCGCTGCCAACCGGTGCGGAACAGATCGGCTATGGTTATGTGACGGTTGCCGAACGTTTGTCTTATGACGTGTATTTCACTGGAGGAAGTGGTGCCACAATAGAAGAGATTCAGGCGTTTATTGATGCTAACGAAGGTTGTACGATTCAATTTCCTCCCGGCGATTATGACATCACAGACTGGTTGTTCGTTCCTGCAAACACCAAGCTAAAAGGAGCACAGGAGATATCAATAAAAAGTCACAACGTGAATCATCCTGAATACACATCAATAATAGATAGTATGTTTTCTGCTCCCGGCATTACCCGGTTTAACCTGAAAGGGGCGCCAACAAAATACATTGTAACCGATGTGGTGGAGGCTACTGACGACGCGTCGATTTCTGCAGGCATAACCCTGAGTGACGAGAACTCAGGCTTAGAAAACATTCTCATCGCTGGATGGCGTGAGTTAACAGATAGCTCTTACGAAAGGCCAAATATCGCTGGTTCCGTGGATGCAGGAGCCACACCGTGCTTTGACATGGGTATCTTCATTCCGGCTATCAGCGGTTGCTCTGTCAAGGGAGTTGCTGTTATAGGGTATTTCAGTTCCGGGTATGCATGTCTTTATCTTGATGCCTCCCGTTCTTATCTAAATAATGGCTCAGGCAACACATTTAACATTGATGACCGCCTTAAGAGCAACAGCATGTGTGACCTTACGGTACAGGATTGTTTCTTCTGGTCCATGGATTACAACACTCCGACGCAAAACACCGGTGCAGTATCAGCCTACGGTATCAAGCTTAAAGGTACAGACAGAGATATTCGAGACCTGACTAAGTATCCAACAGTTAGCGGCGCTGCCAGCAATTGGATTTGGGGTGGGCACGGAACGTCGGATCAGTTCTACATTAATACAGTAGCTCGCGGTATTTATTTTGATGCATCATTGCGCACGTTTAACGGCGACACTCGCTTGTCAGATACAACTACAGGCAATAACGGGTATCCCACAGAGAGTATGGCTGGGCGTGGAAGTAAAATATTCTTCACAAACTGTACATTCCGGTTGGGGAATATTTATCTCAATCGTGTAACGAATTTCAATATAGTTAACTGTTATGGAGAAGCCGGAACTTTCACTCAGACCAACCTTACTGGACGCGTAACTGTGGTTGGAGGGGATATTCTCCAAAGTTACCAATCCGTAACGCTACCAAATGTTGATGGTTCAACCCCTTCAGTCCCATATGATACGAACACATCATCTATGTTTTTCTCGTATGGTAGCGGGAAGAATGATAGATTTCAGTTATTTCATGCCAGTCCTTCTAATGTCTATTTTCGTCCGCATTTTGATAACAAAATTGCAAATGGATATTATGATGGAACAACTCGCTGGGCTTGGTCTAATACATATACAGTACAGTTAACTACAGCTAGTATTACATGTTTTGGAACAGCTAACTCTGTTAACTTTGTAAAACCTCCGCGCCTGCCAAGTTTTACTACCGCAGGAAGGCCTGCCCTTGGTCTTGTTGACGCAGGTGCGCAGATATTAGATACAACTTTAGGTTACGCTATAACATGGACCGGATCAGCATGGAAAAATGGTACTGGGACGATAGTGTAAAAAACAGGCCGCGTTCGCGGCCTGTTTTTATTCAGATAATAATTTTAATGTCTTAGCATTATTGTATAGTTCATTCCATTGAGGGTACATATTAACTATATTTTTTATAAAGTCTTGGGACTCAGACTCAGTAAATGGTCTCTGTTTTTCATAAATGTATGCAGAAACCCCTTTGCTTAGTTGGTATTTTTCGTCAAGTTTTTTATATGCTGAACCTATACCCTTTTTATTTAACAATAAGGTCGCAGGGTAAGAAATGACCCTTTGCCCATCCTTGTTTAAATGCAACTGTATGGGGTCAGTAACCACAACATATTTTGTGGAGAAAGCTTCCACCCTGAGTTTATCGCGCAAATCCACTTGAGATACACGGAATACACGAGGGGTAAGCTTGAAATTAGATATTGTAAGTAACATATCATCATTTAAGATGTAGTTAGAGCTAAATACAGATATTTTATCGCCACTATTCGTAAGGGCTACAAGTCTATCACTCAGCCTTTTGTACTCGTCGAAATTAGAAACTTTATATGGGTATAATCCATCAGGAAATATATGGAAGTCATTTTTATAAGAAGGGAATGGTTTGTTAAAAGTGCTAACAGATATAAGCGTCATACCTACCATAATTATAGTAAGTAAAGAATGTTCGGTATCCTTGCTCTTGAATAATGATGATATGTAATTTAGTCCAAAAATAGAAACAAACAAGAACCACAGTGAGAATGGTAGAACATGATGAATGCCGGGTGTCTGAGTACCAGTAAATAATAGTACACTGATAACAAACGAGAAAGCAGAGAAAAGAACAAAAACACTTTGCTTTGTTTTAATGTTTGAAATGGCACTAATTATGCCAAATATAAAAAATGGCATCATAAACAAACCAATATCTCCAAAAATCACCATAAGTGATTTTGAGAATCCATATTGGTAAGCTGAATACATGGTTGAGTAATCTGTAGATATAATTCTGGTTATTAACTCTTTCTGAATTAATAACGCAAGGGCAACAGTGATTATTCCTGAGATGAAAAAGTTAATCAGTATGTTTTTTGCTTTACTTAACTCGAACTTAAACTTAACATCATGATAAAAAGCCACAAAAAAAGGCAAGGTTATATATAAGGTGATGACCGTAAATATATACCATCTTCTGAATGCAAATGGCATCCATAACAGAATGCCGAGAAAAACCGATTTAAATAACAATACTCTGTTTGATAAGTCATTTTTTATCGTAAAATAAATCACACAGAGAACAGGTATCAGTCCGACAACATCAGGCAAACCTCTGAGAGTTGGTTTCCAGAATGGAGTATATAATACAACAAGAATAGCTGTTGTTATTACATAGAATGGTGACTTGCTTTCAAATATTTTTAATAAAATAAATGTTGCTAATAAAATTACAGGGATTAAATATGTAATGGTTATAGCGTATATGTAAGCACTTCTTGAGTCGATGGGCAGAAATTTAAATGGGAATAATAATGCCGTAGACAGAGCGTTATAGTCATCCTTTGTTACTGTTGTATAAACAGACACGCCCCAGTCCAATGGGCTCTGGAACAACAGATCGGCGTATCTCATCCATTGCATCCAAAAATTTTTGGAGTCCCAAAAGTACACGCTCTGTTCATTACCCATGAATACATGCACATTTAACAGAGCTAAAACTAACACAATCACAAAGGATATAAAATATACTTTATTATTCTTTGTCATTTTCCGTTACCTCAGAAATAAAAAACTTTGGTCTTTTTTTACTTTCAATATATATTTTGCCAATATACTCGCCAATCACACCAAGGCAGAGCATTTGAACTCCACCTATAAATAGTACAGCTAAAATCATCGACGCCCATCCACTAACAGTATGCCCAAGAAAATATTGGGCAAGAGTATATATAACTCCAATTGATGAAAGTATAGAGATAATAAAACCTAAAGCGGTTACGATCCTCAACGGAGTTACTGAGAACGATGTGATTCCTTCAAGTGCAAGGGCCAGCATTTTTCTGAGCGGGTACTTTGATTCTCCTGCCGCTCGCTCATGACGAGAATAGTACACTTTATCACTTGGATATCCGATTAGGGGGATAAGACCTCGAATATATAAGTTTTGCTCTTTATACTGTAAAAGAGAGTTGAGCGCTCGCCGACTTAACAATCTAAAATCAGCATGATTTTCAATCTGATTTACACCGAGTTTAGTCATTACCTTGTAGAATGCCTCTGCTGTAAACTTCTTAAAGAAACTATCTGAGGTTCTGTCATTCCTTACTCCATAGACTATGTCATGACCGGAGATATAGGAGTCAACCATTTTTTCAATTACAGTGGTGTCATCTTGCAAGTCAGCATCAATGCTTACAGTAATGTCAGATGTAGTGCAGGATGATAATCCTGCCATTAATGCAGTCTGATGGCCTTTATTTCGTGAAAGCTTTACCCCTTTCACTAAACGGCTTCTTCTTGATGCTTCTTCTATTAATCGCCAGGTGTTATCTTTGCTTCCGTCATCAACAAAGACTATTTGACTTTCTCTGTCTATTTTCCCTTTGTCTTTCATCTCATTTATACGAGTTGATAATTCATTAAGACAAAGGCTAAAAACATCTTGCTCATTATAGCAAGGCACAACAATGGAAAGAACAGGCGCTTTCATTATTTCATTACCCAGAGTTTATTAATCAAAAAGCCAGAGATTGTATAGAAAAACATCCCTGTCAGCTGAATTAAATATTCATTTTCAAAACCCAGCACCATAGATGACTTCATGGCTATGAGATTGATGACGTAGCAGGCTGCACAACATGCAATGAACTTAACCAACCTTCTGAATGATGGTTTTGACGAGAAAGTAAAATATGTGTTAAGGACGTAACTGAACAATATCCCGACAACATAGCCGGAAAAATTAGATACATACAGGCCAAAGCCAGAGGCAGTAAGTGAAAGTATCACGGCAGCTGTGACTACTGTGTTCATACTGCCGACAATGCAGTATCTAATGGCCTGATTTTGGTAAACCGCAGACAGTTTTATGTCCATGAGATAGATAACTTTAACATGTGAAAAATAAGTGAATTCTGAAAGGGTGCAAGTGTAGCACTAACGCGGTACTTGATCGACCAGCATGCATGACAGAGGGGCGTTAAAGGCGGAGGGCCGTTAAGTTGCCGCACCAGAGCGTATGCAAGACCCGGGTGCGGCCAGTTTGCGATCGTTCGACAGAGAGCACCAGTCGCCGATGATGTCCCACAAAACTAAATTTCACCTCACGCCAGTTACTTACCGTGTTGTACTTCTAAGAGACTTGATCGCTGCCATTGATACAATAATACTGTATATATAATCAGTATAAGTTAAGGTGATTATCATGCAGTTTTTCACGCCTACAGAACTACGCCAGGTAGTGTCACTCCCAATGTTTAGTGACCTTGTGCCATGCGGGTTTCCTTCGCCAGCCGCAGATTACGTTGAGTCGCGTATAGACCTTAACAAATTGCTGGTGAGGCACCCAAGCGCGACGTATTTCGTGAAGGCCACAGGAGATTCTATGCGTGATGCTGGAATCGGCGAGGGCGATTTGTTGGTAGTCGACAGTTCACGAAAAGCAGGGCATGGGGACATTGTCATTGCAGCGGTCGACGGTGAGTTCACAGTTAAGCGCCTGTTGCTGCATCCTGCTGTCATGCTCAAGCCTGAAAACTCTGTGTATAAGCCAATCATGATTGGGAGTGAAGATAATCTTGAGGTTTTTGGCGTCGTAACTTACATCGTGAAGTCTGCTGGCTGAGTATGTTTGCACTCGTAGATGTGAACAGCTTTTATGCGAGTTGTGAAACGGTGTTCAGGCCAGACCTCAAAGGAAGGTCGGTAGTCGTTCTCTCTAGCAACGATGGCTGTGTCATTGCGCGTTCGGCAGCAGCGAAGCCCTTTGTGAAAATGGGGGAGCCCTATTTCAAACAAAAAGAGACTCTTCGCCGTCACGGCATCGTCGCGTTCTCCAGTAACTATGAGCTTTACGCTGATATGTCGAATCGCGTAATGACAACGCTGGAAGAAATGAGTCCTCGCGTCGAAATTTACAGCATAGACGAGGCATTTTGCGATCTTACTGGCGTGCGAAACTGTCGTGATCTTACTGAATTTGGCCGGGAGATCCGCACTACAGTATTACAGCGTACACATCTCACCGTCGGTGTCGGTATTGCGCAGACAAAAACCCTCGCGAAACTGGCTAACTATGCGGCAAAGAAGTGGCAACGACAGACTGGCGGCGTTGTTGATTTATCGAACGTAGACCGGCAGCGTAAACTTTTAGCTGCGCTGCCAGTTGGAGAGGTGTGGGGTATAGGGCGACGCATCTCTAAAAAGCTGGAGGGGATGGGCATCGAAACTGCTCTTGACCTGGCTGACACAGATATCCGGTTTATCAGGAAGCATTTCAATGTTGTGCTCGAAAGAACGGTACGCGAGCTGCGTGGTGAGCCGTGTCTGGAACTGGAAGAGTTTGCACCAGTAAAGCAGGAGATCGTCTGCTCACGCTCCTTCAGTGGTCGTATCACTGCTTACGAAGAGATGCGCCAGGCGATTTGCAGTTACGCCAGCCGGGCGGCGGAGAAGCTGCGAGGCGAGCATCAATATTGCCGGTTTATCTCCGCGTTCGTGAAGACAAACCCGTTTGCACTGAACGAACCGTATTACGGCAACAGCGCCTCTGTGAAGCTTCTGACCCCGACGCAGGACAGCAGGGACATCATCAACGCAGCGACGCGCTGCCTGGACACAATATGGAAAGACGATCATCGATATCAGAAAGCAGGCGTAATGCTCGGTGATTTTTTTAGTCATGGTGTCGCACAGTTAAATCTATTCGATGATAACGCGCCACGGCGCAATAGCGACAAACTGATGAAGGTGCTGGATCATCTCAACACCAAAGACGGCGTAGGTACGCTCTACTTCGCCGGACAGGGCATACAACAGCAGTGGCAGATGAAGCGGGAGATGCTCTCACCGCGATACACCACTCGATATGAAGACCTTTTGCGTGTGAAGTGAAAAAAGTGTCTGTCGTGAATTGTATCTGCCCGGCATAGCCCATCAATGTGTCTAATCTTTATTGGTTTTCGGTATGGATTTTGGGGGCGGATTTGGGGGCAAATAGTTGGTTAGGGGTAATTTTAGGGGCGATAAAATACCTGATATTGTCTGCTATTGTCCGATGAGTACATTCCACAACTTCTTGATATTGTTATAAATATATGTTTTTTAAATTGTTTATTTTTTTCATTCGCAGTCTAACGCTGATTGTGTGGATTGAAATCAGCGCTATGAAATTAAATAACTTTTTTCATGCGTCCCCGCCCGTGGGGGCGTC